>Ga0180438_10000314_pt1 | contig 97575 bp, 84 predicted proteins | sample SS_ome_12_FD_132455 | JGI IMG/M metagenome (GOLD analysis project Ga0180438, IMG submission 132455) | Hypersaline lake sediment archaeal communities from the Salton Sea, California, USA - SS_3_D_2 metaG | ecosystem: Environmental > Aquatic > Non-marine Saline and Alkaline > Hypersaline >... | reverse complement strand
GTGACCGACACCGCCTCCGGTCGCCCATTGCCCACCGTGCCCACCGCGTCGCTGACCAGCACGATGTCCACGCCGGCCTGGTCGATGAACGACGCCATTGGAGCGTCATAGGCCGTCAGCATCGTGATCTTCTGGCCGCGGCGCTTCTTGATCTTGAGTGTGGTTGTCGTTACTTTTCTCATCGTTACTACCCAGGATGGACCTGACAGGTTTCCAAGAAAACCTTCAATGTAAGGAGACGTACTGTCTGGGAAAATACGTGCGCCAGAAATCGGTATCTAAAACCTGTCAGGTCTTGAGGTACGCTGACCAGCACATAGGGCCGCTCTCGGCCTTCTTCTTACGCAACAGTCTCGGGAAGTACGTCCTCGACGGAGAGGTGCGGGCTGGGAAGTATGCGCACCGACACCACCTCGCCGATCCTGCGCGCGGCCTTGGCGCCTGCTTCGAGCGCCGTCCGCACTGCACCGACGTCCCCGCGCACCATCACCGTCATATATCCCCCGCCGATGGCCCGCCGGTTCAGCAAGGTCACGCTGGCCGCCTTTACCATCGCGTCGGCTGCCTCGATGCACGCAACCAGCCCCTTGGTCTCAATCATCCCGAGAGCGCGCATCCCCGGGTCCAGCTCCGAAACTACCTCTTGGTTCTGAGTGTGCTTCTCTGCCATAGTTCTCTATTCCTTCCTCCAAGCGATTGCCCCCTCAAATCGAAGGGAATCGAGGATGCCCACGATCGCTGCATCTGCGGGTGACGAACTTTCCCCAGTGGCTACCCGGGCCGAGCTGCCCTGGCTGACGACGACGAGTTCGCCCTCGCCGGCTCCCACCAGGTCGACCGCTACGAACGGTGTTTCGTCCGCGACGACGCCCGTCGCGTCCGCCCGTTGGACCAACAGCAACTTGGTCGTCTTCAACTGCTCGTGTTTCAGTGTGGCGACGGCCGAACCTACCACTTTGCCAATAATCATATCTCTACCCTCACGCTGAAGGAAACCCGTCCGGCGACCATCTAACTTCCGTCACCGAGATTCCTGACCAGGTCCACCAATTGGTCCACAACGGCGCCGGAGCTGCTGGAGACGGCCGCCCGGTTGGGCGTGTTGGGAGATTCGACGTCCAAAGGCCCATGCTGGCATCCCTTCGGCTTGGCTCCCAACTGCACGGTCGCGCCTACAGTCAGACTGTTTGACGGAATGGAAGGCGCGACCACCGCCGCCGGCCCTGAGCGGGCGCGCTGCACCAGCGAGATCCCCAACTGTCGCGCCGTATCCCGGGCCAGATCGGTCAGCACCGTATCCTCATCGATTTGTAGCTCTCGCCGGCCCTGCGCAGCCAGTCTCTCGATGTCCTCTACGCAGTAGAAGGTTTTCATTCGATCCTCCTCTGCTTCCGACTACTGTGCCGCCCGGCCGGGCAAGCTGCTCACCGCCTGGACGGCCGCGTCGCGCGCCACCTTGACCTCGGATTCGGTCCCGCCGAGATACAGGCGCCCATACCGGCCGGATGGCTGGTAGTGCACCAGCGTGACGTTCGCCGCCAGCATCACGTAGGCTGCGGGCGCGACCTCGATCACACATAGCGTCTGCTTCGCCAGGAGCAGCCCGCCCTGGCACCGCTGGTTCACCAGCACGGCCTCGTATGGATCGACGTTGGTGACCATCTTCACCTGCACCACCTCCGGCTTCTGCCGGTCTTGCTCGGTGAGGCCGAACTTGGTCAGTGCCTCGCGCCCGGCCACGATCACCGCTTCCTGGAAGAAGCTGTGGATCTCCAGCGAGCCAAACTCCCGCTCCACCCGCAGCCATCCGGGCCGCACGTCGGTGGTCTTGAGAGCTGCGTCCATGACCTCGTATACGTCGCTGGCCGGACCCAACTCGATGATCATCTCGGCCATTCCCTCGACCGGCACGTCACCGCGCAGCAACGTCCCGGTTAGAGCCGCGTACTGCGGCTGCAGCGTGTCAATCAGAGCGTACGTCCGTAGTTCCATATCCCTTCCTCGCTACCCCTCCCAGGCTCCCCACGTCGTGGGGGGGTGTGACAGCCAGCCCACGCTGGGTGACCGCATCCCTCAGTCAGCCAGCGCCCGTATAATCTGGAATGATCCTTGATGCAGTGTCTTCTCCACAGCAGCGTGGGGACGGGCGATCACGTGCGCGGCGATCAACTCGCCCGCCCGCCTGGCTGCGGCAGCGCCGGCATCCACCGCGGACTGGACCGCGCCGACCTCGCCCCGGACCATGATGGTCACATATCCCCCGCCAATTTCCTCCTGGCACAGCAGGTCCACGTGCGCCATCTTGCTCATCGCATCCGTAGCCTCGATCGAGGCCACCAGACCACGCGTCTCAACCATGCCCAAAGCCGTCTTTGGCAGATTCGTCATTGCCATGGACATATCCTCCTATTGCCTATTGATTGCTTCCCAATATCACGTTTGCCACCCCGACCCCGGCGTTGACGTCAACCTGGCATCCCAGTTGTCGCAGCGCGTTGCCGGTGGCAAGCAGAAGGTCCGTCACCCGTTTCGCCGAGAGACCCGGCATCCGCGCCGGATCGAGGAAGAACACGTTGGAGGTCACCAGGCCAAACCCCTCGTCGGAGCCCAGGAGTCGCCGGGTGCTCTGCACGACGTCGGCGGCACTCACACCCCGGGGAGCGTAGATGTCCACCTGGGTCCCCTGGCAGAATCGGTTCGGCGAATCGCAGCCAGGGCAGTCCCGCCCGTCGACGGTCAGCAGCAGCCCCATCTCGCTCACCCCCCAGCGCACGGCCTTGGCCGCGGTGTCGAAGAAGGATGCCCGCGCGCTGGCGCCGCCGCCGCTCCAGGTCACCCGGTCGTTGCCTCCCCACAGGCGGGCGATCGTGGACCGAAACTGGCGCGCCGACGCCAGTGGGTCATCGGCCTGGTGGATGGCGCGCCCGGCGATGATGATCGACACCGGGAGACCCTGGAAGAACGGCAGGCGGTCCACCGTGATCCCGCCGGTGACGGTCGTCTTGAAGCCCAGGTCGATGATCTGCCGAATGGTGACCAGGTCCTCTTCTCCCCACTCGCGGTTGGCCGCCTGTTCGTCCCACCCGCGGTGATAGACCAGGCGCTCCACACCGACCTGGCGCCACTCCCGCGCCCGGGCGATGATGTCGCGCACGCCGGTCAACTCCATCAGCATCTCTTTGCCCCGCTGTTTGGAAACCTCCAGCGCGGCCTCGACCGTGGCCATGGGCGCACCCCCGATGACGGTCATCATGTCCGCGCCGGCGTCGAAGGCCATCTGCGCCTCCAACCCGCCCACGTCTGGGGACTTGACGTCAGCCAGGATGAATTTGTCCGGGCAGACCTCTCGTACGGCCCGGACGGCTTCCATACCCGCCGCCTTGCACAAAGGCGTGCCGATCTCTATAATATCTACCTCGGGCGCCACCTGCAGGGCCATCGCCAGCGCCGAGGGGAGTGAGATGTAATCCAACGCAACCTGGAGCAAGGGTATTGAACTCATAGCTTATCTCGATGTTTGACTTGAGGGAAACGTTCCCGTTCCTGACCAAACGGTGCGACAGCGCAATGGCGGCCGCTGGTGAAGACTGTGTGCCGGGGCGCTGCCCTTGGCCTCGGCGGGTCCAGTCGAGTGAAAGGTAATTATTTCACCTATCGCAAATTATACTACATACTTTATCAAATGTCAAGCTTTTTCGGCGATATTTTCAAATATGTCATATTTTTTCCAATTCTTTACAGATCTGGATGTTGACTTTTCCGCACCTCCCCGGTACAATGAGGACAGGTTCCGTATTCGAATCCCTGGACCCCAGACCCTCGCTTGCGGAGTGAGCGATGAACAATGAACCCTCGATCTTGATCTTGGATAGCAATGTAGCTTTTGCCACGGTGCTTCAGGAGAGCCTGGAGCAGGGTGGTGAGTACCGGGTTACCGTGGCGACCAGTGGGGACGAGGCGCTGCAGGAGTTGTCTGCCGCTGAGTTCGACCTCGCCATCGTCGATCTGGGCCTGACCGACCCGGATGGCCCCACGCTTGCCCGCGCGTTGCGGCAGCAACAGGCCGACCTGCGGCTGATGTTGATCCCGCTCGTCGGTGAGGAACTCCCGGCTGAACTGGCCGACCTCCAGGTGCAGGGCGTTCTTCCCAAGCCGTTCTTCTTCCCTGAAATCCCCGCCCGTGTCGCCGATGCGCTGGCGCAGCCCGTGGGCGAGGGCGCCGGCCCGATCGAGACCACGATCGTCGAGGCAGACGCAGTTCCGGCACGACTGTCCGTGGCGCCCGATCGCCTTCCAGAGATCGTCCAGCATATGAAGGTGCTGGCCCAGGAGATCAGCGCCGAGGCGGTGATTCTGACCGCCGGGGGAAATCTGATCGCCCACACGGGCCGGCTCTCGGCCGAGGGCGCGGATGGGCTGGCGAACGTGGTCGGCGACAGTTGGCGTACCTCGGCCCGCGTGGCCAAGATCCTGGGCCGGGAGCAACTCCGCTTCGAGCAGAGTGTCGAGGGTGGTGAGCACATGTTTTACTCGCTGGCCGTCGCCGAGGATATTATCCTGTCCGCTGCGCTGCGCGTCAGCGTCCCCCTGGGCCTCATTCGGCACCGCACCAAGGCCACGGCGGAGAAGCTGCGTGCGCTGATCAGCCCCACCCGGTAACCAGCGGCCAGCGTCCGGTCCCCAGCATCAAGCGCTAAGGAGCAGCATGCCCGAAAAAAAGAAACTGGTCCTGATCGACGGCCACTCGTTGGCCTATCGTGCCTTCCACGCCCTGCCCCAGGATATGAAGACCTCGCAGGGTGAGTTGACCAATGCCGTCTACGGGTTCACGTCCATGCTCCTCAACGTGCTGCAGGAGGAGAAACCCTCCCACATCGCCGTCACGTTCGACAAGGGGTTGACCTTTCGGCACGAGGTGTACGCCGACTACAAGGCCCATCGGGCCAAGATGCCCGAGGACATGCGCTCCCAGATGGCGCGCGTCCGCCAGATGGTGGAGACGTTGGGCATCCCTGTTTTTGAGCAGGAGGGGTACGAGGCGGATGACTTGCTGGGAACGCTGGCCAGCCAGGCGGGCCAGCAGGGGGTCGACACGCTCATCGTCACCGGGGACATGGATCTCCTCCAACTGGTGGACGAGCACACCCGCGTCCTCACCTCCCGCTGGCGCTTCTCCGACACGGTGGTCTATGACCTGGACGGGGTCCAGGAGCGGTACGGGCTGCCCCCCGGCCAACTGGTCGAGTACAAGGCCCTGGTCGGCGATAAGTCGGACAACATCCCCGGTGTAACTGGCGTCGGTGAGAAAACCGCCGTCAAGTTGCTCCAGAAATACCGCTCGCTGGAGGAGGTCTACGAGCATCTGGACGAGGTCCAGTCCCGCTTTCGAAACAAACTCGATGCTGGGCGCGACGCGGCCTTTCTCAGCCGCCACCTGGCGACCATCGTCCGTGACGCGCCGGTGGAACTCGATCTCGACGCCTGCCGCGTGCGCCCCATCGATCACGAGCAGACGATGGATCTTTTCCGCGAGCTGGAGTTCCGCACCCTGGCCCGGCGGCTGTCCGAGATTGGGCAGCTCCAGCCTGCGGAAGCCCCTGCCGCTGCCGGGGCGCCGCACCAGCTCAGCCTCTTTGGTGAAGGCGGCGAGCGCACCCTCCCAGAGGGGGAGGGCGTGGCTACACTCACGCCGGAACACGCGGAGGGTCCCCAGGCTGACTATCAGATCGTCGCCAGCGAGGATGCGCTGCGCCAGTTGGTGGGGCGGCTGGAGGATGCGGGCGCGCTGACCATCGATACGGAGACCACGCATACCGACCCCATGCAGGCTGAATTGGTCGGCATCGCCCTCACCGACGCTCCCGGCCGGGGCTACTACGTCCCGGTCGCGGCGCCCGCCGGAGACCCGCGGTTGCCGGTGGGGATGGTGCTCGAGCTCCTGGCCCCTCTGCTGGGGGACCGGCGGCCCAAATACGGCCATAACCTCAAGTACGACTTCACGGTCCTGAAACGAGCCGGGGCACAGGTTGAGGGCCTGGCCTTCGACACCATGGTCGCCGAGTGGCTCGTCAACCCGGCCTCCAAGAACCTGGGGCTCAAGAACCTGGCCTGGGCCCGGCTGGAGCAACAGATGACGCCGATCACCGACCTGATCGGCACGGGCCGGGATCAGGTGACCATGGACCAGGTGCCGGTCGCCCGGGCGGCTCCCTACGCCTGTGCCGACGTCGACATGACCCACCGCCTGGTGGCCGTCCTGGAGCCGGAGCTGAAGGAAAAGCACCTGTGGTCGGTCTTCACCGAGGTCGAGATGCCGTTGATACCGGCGCTGGCAGCGATGGAGATGGCCGGTGTGCGGCTCGACGTCGAGCAATTGGGACGAATGTCCGATGAACTGGCCGCCCGGCTGGGCGAGCTGGAGGGCCGCATCCACAAGCTGGTCGGCTATCCCTTCAACGTCAACTCCACCCAGCAGTTGTCCGACGCCCTGTTCCAGACGTTGGGGCTGCCCACGCAGGGGCTGCGGCGCACCAAGTCCGGCCACTTCTCGACCGCAGCGAGCGTTCTGGAGCGGCTGCAGGGGAAGCACGCCGTGATCGATCTGGTCCTGGAGTATCGGGCGCTGGCCAAGCTCAAGTCCACCTACGTGGATGCCCTGCCCCGGTTGGTCAACCCGCGCACCGGGCGGGTGCACACCTCCTACAACCAGACCGGCACCGTCACGGGGCGCATCAGCTCGAGCAACCCCAATCTGCAGAACATCCCCATCCGCACGGAGGTGGGGAGGCTGGTGCGGCGGGCCTTCGTCGCCGAGCCGGGCTGGCAATTGGTCGCTGCCGACTACTCGCAGGTGGAGTTGCGCGTCATGGCCCACATCTCCGGCGACGAGGGGCTGCTGGGCGCCTTCGCCCGCGGCGAGGACGTCCACGCCAGCACGGCCTCCGCCATCCTGGACGTTCCGCTGGCGGAAGTGACGCCCGATATGCGACGGTTGGCGAAGGCGGTGAACTTCGGCCTCTCCTATGGCCAGACCGCCTACGGGCTGGCCCGTGCGACCGGCCTGACGCAGGCCGAGGCCGAGGACTTCATCAAGGCCTACTTCGAGCGCTTCCCCCAGGTGCGGGAGTACATCGACCGCACCAAGGCGCTCGCCACCCGGCAGGGGTACGTGGAGACATTGCTGGGACGGCGGCGCTACTTCCCCGAGCTGCTGCCGGGCAGCCAGGTCACCCACAACGTGCGCCAGGCCGCCGAGCGCATGGCGATCAACGCGCCGATTCAGGGGACCGCCGCCGACATCATCAACATCGCCACGATCCGACTCCATCGGGCGCTCCAGGAACAGGGCTTCCGCGCGCGCATGATCCTCCAGGTGCACGACGAACTCGTCGTCGAGACCCCCGACGAGGAGCTGGAGACCGTCGCTCCCCTGATCCGCACGACCATGGAGAAGGCCTTCCAGCTCGATGCGCCCCTCAAGGCCGACCTCAAGGTGGGGGAGAACTGGGAGGAGATGTAGCGAGACGATCACATCCTAGGGTAGATATCGGATCGTTTACCGGCGGCCTGACACAGCCAGGTTGCCGGTTTCTATTTGTCCAACTAGGCACAGTTCACGCCGCATAGCCACCTGGATTTCATCTAGTTTGGTGGTAAATGACAGGTACGCCACTAAAGATTGAAGCCTTGCATCTCAAGAGTCATCTCCTCTGCGTCCTCTGGCGTGCAAGCGATCAGTATTTCGCTGATCACTCCCTAAAACAGATCGAAACCTCTTGACAACAGCGCTCCGCCGTGGTATACTAGCACGTGTTAGCAACACGATTTAGCAACACGATTTAGCAACACGTGTTAGTAACACGATTTAGCAACCGCGTAGGACGCCACGTACTGCACCGACCAGGGAGCAGATTCCGATGAGTGGAAAAAAGAGCCGCAAACGCATCAATGTGCGCATGGAGGACATAGCCCAAGAGGTAGGCGTATCCCGAGTCACAGTCTCGATAGTGCTCAACAATAAGGGGCCGGAATTCCGTATCTCGGAGCGAGTACAAGCGGAGGTCTGGGAAGCGGCGCAGCGCCTGGGTTACCGCCCCAACGTTCTGGCCCGCCGCCTGCGCTCTGCGGACTCGAACACCCTGTTCATCGCCCTGGCCACAGCTCGACAGTCTCCGCTGACTATCATGAGCTCTGTGTACACGGGCGCCGATCTCTACGTCGACGACAGCCCGGTGCCAATTCAGCTTACTGTCGAGTCGTTTTCCCAGGGTCAGTTGAAAGACTTGCCAGGTCTCCTGGATGGTTCACGCTTCAATGGTGCCATCATTGCCAACAGTGCCCCCGAGGATGACACTTTCCTCGAAGATCACAACTTGGCGGTGCCGGTCGTGGTGTTTAACCGCCACCTGGAGACGTGCAACTACATTGACGCCACTAATCGTGAGTCGGGGCGCATAGCAGCGAAATTGCTTCTCCAGCAAGACCGGCGGCACATATGCATCTTGCACAGTGCAAAGCTAACCCAATCTACCAACGACCGGCGGCTGGGATTCACCGAGGTGCTTGAAGAAGCCGGTTTTCCGCCGCCGATTGCCATTGTGGGGGACACTTTCAGTGAACGGGGGGGATACGAGGGTATGGCAGCTTTCCTGGAAGAGGGGCGCCCGTGCGATGCAATATTCGCCGTCGGCGACTACATGGCGTTAGGGGCCATGTACTGTCTGCGTCAGGCGGGGCGGTGCGTTCCAGACGACGTAGCCGTCGTCGGCCACGATGACGTTGACATGGCCGGCTTTGCCAATCCATCTCTGACCACTCTTCATTTGCCCCTTCAGAAAATGGCCCAGGATGCCGCATCAATATTGGTGCAGATCCTCACGAGAGAGATGAAAGGGCCCGTTCAACGAACCTACGAAACGTATCTTGTGAAGCGAGAGTCAGCATAGCAGACATATAGGCAAGACGATACCTGCAACAGGAGGTGGACTCGCATGCGTACTTCGATGATCCCTGATTCCGATTACGAGTGCCGGATCGCACGACTCCAGAAGGAGATGGCCAAGGATGATCTGGACGTCTTGTTGACATATTCGTCCGAGTCAGAGCCTGCCAGCAGTCGCTATCTGGCCGATTTCTGGCCCTTCTTTGACTTTGCCGGCGTAATTGTCCCTAGAGAAGGCGACCCTGCCCTCGTTACCGGCGGACCTGAGTCATTCGAGTTCGCCAGCCAGTTCTCGCGCATCAAGAATATCCACGTTCACCCAGGGTTCGTTGAGACGTCAGCTCCTGACTGGGTCCCCCAGGTCGAGTATGAGGACTTCAACTCGATTCTCACTGCTGTTTGCAAGCAGCGGCCGCGTAAGATCGGGGTTGCCGACTGGAATATCTTCCCGCATCCGCTTTTCGTCGACCTACAGCGGGCTGCCTCCGATGCGGTGATCATCTCGGCGGATGAAGTCTTGCTGCGTGTGCGCGCGATTAAGTCCGAGTACGAGATGGCCGTTATTCGGAAGGCCTACTGGATCACCGAACAGGCGATGATCGACGTGATCAGCTCGGTTGCGGAAGGCCAGGCCGAATGGGAGATTGAGGCCCGCGCCCATACCACTATGCGTCACCTGGGAGCGGAGGGAACATCCTATCCCATCTGGGTCTGTTCAGGCCCCAATACACGCCAGAGCTTATGCCGCTCGACTAACCGGCGCATCCGGCGCGAAGAACTCGTGCAGCTTACCTTCGGCGCACGCTACATGGGGTATTGTGGCAATATGTGCCGGCCGTTTTCCATCGGCGCACCCCCGGAGCAGGCTCGTACGCTGATGCAGGTCGCACTGGAGGGAGTTGAAGGTGCATTGTGCGACATTCGACCGGGCGCCTTGGCCCGGGACGTTTTCGAGAACTATCATGCTCTTCTAGCCAAGCACGGTTTTGAGGAATTCACGCTCTACGGTCCAGCACATGGCACGGGCACGTCCGAGGTCGAGGGATTGTGGTTGGGCGCTGGCAGTGATCTGGTGATCCAGCCTGGGATGCAGTTCAACATTGACGTGTGGCTCAGTGACGGAGAGTACGGACTGCGCTTCGAAGACGGCATCCTGGTGACCGACGATGGGGTCGAAGAACTTACGTCCTATCGGCGGGAGATCATCACGCTTTAGAAAGTAGAGAAAGGGCAATGAAGCTACAGGAGCTCGTAGACAGCACCTTCGTCCAGTACAAGGACGAGATTGTACAGGTCATGCAGGATCTGATACGGATTCCGTCTCAGAACATGCCGCCAACCGGCGAGGAAAAAGCTTGTCAGGAGTACATCGCTGGCTACCTGACGCGCCATGGCTTGTCGGCGGACATGTACAGTCTAGATGACGTGGAAGGCCTCGCTGCGCATCCTGACTACTGGCCAGGACGTGAATACACCGATCGGCCCAATCTGACGTCTGTCCTGGAGGGTGGCGGGGGTGGTCGATCGCTGCTACTAACAGGTCACTGCGACACGGTTGCCCTGGGCGAGAACGAGTGGTCCAAGCCCCCCTTTGGGGCAGAGATCCATGAGGGACGGCTTTATGGACTGGGGGCAACTGACATGAAAGGCCCTCTGGGTGCTATGCTCGTTCTCTTCAAGGCCGTCGCAGAGCAAGGTGTGCCATTGCGTGGCTCCCTGGTGTTTGAAAGCGTGGTCGACGAGGAAGAAGCTGGTGTCAACGCCACCATCGCTGGCCGGCTGCGCGGTAGCCCGGTCGATGGCGCCGTCATCTGCGAGGCCACTGACCTGGACGTATATCCAGCGGCACGTGGGGCGCTGATCACGAACGTCATATTTGGCTCACAGGGAACCTGGCTTGAGGTAGGGCGCAGCGACGAAAAGAAGTTGGACGCGGTGGAGCAAATTGGCATCTTCCTGACCCATCTGGACCAGTTGCGCAGCCTCAGGCGTGGACGCCCAGTGCCACCGCTTTATCAGGCCTATCCCGACCCGGCACCCGTGAGCGTGACCAAGATCTATGCTGGAGGCTGGGGTCCCCAGGTGCCCATCGCGGTGCCGCCGATTGGTCGGATCGAGTTGATCCTGCAAGCGCTGCCTGGCGAATCACGCGCCGGAGTGTTGAAGGATCTCAACGACTGGCTGGATTGCATAATTGAGCAGAATGAAGAATCATTTGCAGTCCGACCGGAGCTACAGTTCGCGCGCCGCTGGATGCATCCCACAGCGATGGATCCGGCCCATCCGTTGGTATCCATTCTATGCGAAAGCGTCGCTCAAGCTACGGGCCACCAGCCGCGTGTCGTGGGCGCTCCTTATCCGTGCGACCTGTGGGCGCTACAGCGGACCTTCAACATCCCATCCGTGGTGTTCGGTCCCCGAGGGGGTAACGGTCACGCTGCCGATGAGTACGTTGAACTAGAGAGCATCTTCAGCCTGTGGAAATCCTTGTTGCTGTTTGTGTTGCGATGGTGTGGTATGGAATAGGCCGCGCTACACAAATGGTACACGTGACTCTGATTGGATGGAGTAAGGGCCGAAGTGGGGCCAGAAAGGTATATAGGCCCCGGTCAATGGATAAACTGATCTTTGGGGGAGGTGATGCCGCATAGAAACAGATATTTCCTGTAGTCTTACGTATGGAACATTTACCGAAGGAAACAAGGACAAAAGGAGCAGAGACATGAACATGCAGGGCAAGTCAAAACTGACGCGCCGCGAGATCCTCAAGCTGCTTGGAATCACTGCTGGTGGTGCCGTTCTATCAAGCTGTGGTCCAGCCCCCACGCCTACCGAGAAGTCGGTAGAGCCAACAGCTATGCCGCCTACAGAAGCACCTGCTTCCACAGAGGCGCCCGCGCCCACGGATGCGCCCTCTGCTGAGATGGTCACGCTATCGCTCTGGTTTGGCGAGTACGGCGATGACATCATGCAGGAGGCATTCGATGCGTATGAAGATCAATTCGGTGTGCACATCGACTGGCTAAATGTGCCCGAGTTCTGGGTCAAGATCCCGGCCGCTGCTGCCGCCGGTGAGCTTCCAGATGTTATCATCATGGGCGACACTGACATTCCTACGTTCGCAGTGAAGAATGTCCTCCTCCCACTGAATGAGTATGCTGATAGTGTAGATCTGTCGGATTTCGTTCAGTCCGCGATCGCGCACAGCAGTTGGGCGGGCGAGTTATATGGCATGCCGTTTGAGTGCGGCCCCTCTATGTGGGTCTACAACAAGGGCTTGGTCGATGAGGCAGGTTTGGAAGACCCATGGGAATTGGCGAAGAAGGGCGAGTGGACCCAGGCTGTGTTCGATGAGACCATCAAGGTCCTGTCCAAGGGTGAGGGGGACGACGCTCAATGGGGTACGTTCGAGCCTGCTAAGTCGATAGACATACAGGCTCCCTTCCTCAAGGGGTTTGGAGGAGACCGCTTCAACGAGGATTTCACAGAGTGTACGCTCAACTCTGAGGGGTGTGTGGCTGGCTATACCTACATCCTTCAGCAGAAGTGGGATGGCTATGCGGCCGACCCGTCGGATGCAGTAGCGGGACACACAGGGATCCTGCCCTTGTTCAACGCGGGCAAGGTCGGCTTCGTGTACTTCCCAAGGGGCCTGTGGCCTGCCCTCAACCACGATCTCGACTTGGGGCTGGCACCTCCCTACGTTTTCACGGTTGCAGGGGAAGCGTACACCCGGCATGGTGTCAACATATTCTCCGTCAATCAGGAGACTGAGTACCCTCAGGAAGGCTGGGATTTCTTGTACTTCTTCGCAACCGAAGGCAACGATATCCTGGTGAAGAATCAGAGCGGCACGCCCAACCGATACGCGGCTCTGGATTCACCTCTGTGGCTAGACAGCTTGAAAGTAGAAGGGTGGGAAGATCCAGAGGCCTGGAAGATGGGCTTCAACGCGACCCTCCCAACGATTGCTCCTCCTGGGCAACCGGAGATCAACGATCTGGCCCAGGCAGCCTACGACAGCGCCTATTTGAAGGAACAGACCGTGCAGGAAGCGTTCGACGAGGTGGTCGAACAGGCGAACCAGATCCTCGCGGAGCAAATAGGATAGTCTTTTGCGCCGGGCACACTATACGGAGGGCAGGGCAACCTGCCCTCCGTCCCTCTTGAGCAGTGGAGGTGTATGAGGATATGTCGATAATCGTTGAGAAAACGAGTGCGAGAACTCGTCAGAGTATTCGCTGGCGCAAGAAGCTGAGAGACGACCTGCGGGGATACCTGGTGATTTCGCCATGGCTGATTGGATTTGTCCTGTTTACAGCCGGCCCGATGATCGCTTCTGCATATCTGAGCTTCACGAAATACGACGTTTTCAGCCCGCCTCGGTGGGCGGGGTTGGCAAACTTCGCTCGCATGGTGGACGATCGGCTCTTCTACGTAGCGCTGCGGAACACCGCAGAGTACGCCGTGATGGCAGTCCCTATCCAGTTGATCAGTGCTCTGTTCTTCGCCGTTCTCTTGAATCAGAAAGTCAGGGGCATTGGCATCTTTCGTACCTTGTTCTATTTGCCGTCAGTCACGCCCGGCGTGGCCAACGCGGCATTGTGGATGTTTCTCCTGAACCCACAATTTGGTGTAGTCAATGCGTTGTTGAAAGCAGCGGGGCTCCCCACTTCCCGATTCTTGACCAGCATCGACACAGTCAGGCCAACTATGGCGATGCTCAGTTTATGGTACATCGGCACCAACATGGTCGTGTTTCTGGCTGCTCTGCAGGGAGTGCCCGATGAATTGTACGAGGCAGCAGAGATGGATGGCGCGACATCTGTGAGGAAGTTTGTGCACATTACTCTCCCGATGATCAGTCCCTCGATCCTGTTCAACTTCATCATCGGGCTCATCGGATCGTTCCAGGTGTTCGGCTTTGTGTACATCGCCACGGAGGGCGGACCGGCGAATGCCAGCTTGATGTACGTGTTGTACATCTACCGCCACGCATTCGAGAATTTTCGCATGGGATATGCATCCGCCCTGGCATGGGTGCTGTTTGTCATTGTGCTCGTTTTTACTATGATCCAGTTCAGCCTGTCCAAGAGATGGGTATACTACGAGGGGGGAACGGAGGCAAGCTAATGAGACCTTCAGGTACTAAGGCCAAACTGCGGCACGCAGTGAGATTGTTCCGAGCGTACACCCTGCTGATCGCCGGTGCCATCTTTCTTCTGTTTCCCTTGGTCTGGCTGGTCTCCTCAGCGCTGAAACCGGATGGTATGGAGTTTGTATATCCCCCCAAGCTGGTGCCCGATCCGATCATGTGGGAGAACTTCCCACGGGCGTTTTCGGCACAACCACTGCTCCAGTTCGCGCGCAATTCGGCGATTATCGCCGTATTCACCACGATCGGCTCAGTGATCAGTTCTTCGCTGGTGGGCTATGGATTTGCTCGGTTGCGGTTTCGGGGGCGGGACTTCTTGTTCAACGTCTTGGTCGCAACGATGATTCTGCCAGAGATTGTGACGCTGATCCCTACCTTCCTCCTATTCCGAGCCATTGGCTGGAATAATACGTTCTTGCCCCTGATTGTCCCCTTCTTCTTTGGAGGAGGCCCCTTCAAGGTATTCCTGATGCGACAGTTCTTTCTGACCCTGCCCGTGGAACTGGAGGACGCAGCACGAATCGACGGTGCTGGCACGCTGACAATCTGGCTGCGTATCATGGCGCCATTGGCACTGCCTGCCGAGGCAGCCGTCGCTATATTTTCGTTCATCGGGGCCTGGAACGAGTTTCTGCGGCCACTCGTTTACCTGGCAGCTAAGGATCTGTGGACATTTGCCGTGGGATTGAAGTTCTTCATTCACGAGTTCTACGCGAATTGGAACTTGATTATGGCAGCGGCTTTGGTGATGATGTTGCCGGTTGCGATTCTTTTCTTGATAGCGCAGCGCTACTTCGTGCAAGGAGTTGCAGCCACCGGGCTCTCCGGGAGATAGGGAAACGAGCAACGGTAATATGGAGACTTTGACATGAGCGAACGCCGGTCTACGATGACATCGGCGCAGCGCATTCGAGCCGCCTTACGGTGCCAGTCCGTCGATCGTGTCCCCGTGTCCCCTGATTGTTCCTTGATGATGCCGGCCCGTTACACAGGGCGCCCGTACTGGGACGTGTTTCTCAACGAAACCCCACCCCTGTGGAAGGCTAGAATAGACTTTGCGCGGCGCTTTGGGACTGACCTCATTTTCGGCTGCAACGGCGTCGTGGGTAATGCGCCCGGGGTGACGAAGGAGACGCGGGTGCTGGAGCGGAACGACGACGCCTGGGAGGCTATGGAGATCACACACACACCTCACGGGGACCTGACGCGGATCATGCGATATCCACGTGACAAGTCGCCCTGGACGCTGAAGCCCATCATCACCGACCCGGATGAGGAGGTTGATGCTTTGCTCAGCACCCTGGAGGATCCGATCACCTGCCGCCAGGAGAACTGGTACGCGGATCTACAGCACGAGTTAGGTGACAATGGCTGCGTCTTCGGCATCATGTCTGTACCGCTTGCGTGGTGGCTGTACCAGCGCGTCGACCTTGAGCAAGGCCTGCTTGACTTCTACGACCGTACCGAGCTCGTGGAGCGAGCGCTGACGGCGTACGGCGAATGGGCCTTGGACTGGCTTGACGCGCAGGTCCGGGTGCAGCGTCCTGACTTCATGATGTTTGGCGGATCGGTCAGTTCGATGTCGGTAGCGTCGCCGAGATTGTATCGCCGCTATGCGTATCCGTGGTTGAAGAGGGCGTGCGAGATCGTGTCAAGCCACGGGATCCCTTCTGCGGTGCATATGTGTGGCAAATGCCGGGCAGCGCTGGATATGCTAGTCGATGCCGGAGTGACGATGATTGAACCACTGGAGAGCCCGCCTAGCGGAGACGTCACGTTAGCGGAGGTTCGCCGACGGTATGGGTCGAGACTGGTCCTCAAAGGCAACGTCAACACGTTCAACACGCTGGTGCGAGGCACGCCCGAGATGGTGATCGCCGAGGCTCGAAAGTGCATCCGCGATGCTGGACAGGAGGGGTTCATCCTGTCCAGCGGCGATCAGGTGGCTGGAGACACTCCTGAGGAGAATTTCCGGGCCCTGCTTCGCTCTGTCAGGAAAGATTGAAGACTGTCGGGAATCCACAAGGTACACGATCATGGCTGAATTCACGGACCTCACCGAAGATATCAAGTCGTTGGCGCTGCGAGAACTAGGGGCGCGTTTGGTCGGCGTTGCTCCAGCCGAACGCCTGTCTGGAGCGCCAGTCGGGCACCGGCCCATTGATTTCATCCCGGATGCGCGGGCTGTTGTGGTCATGGGCCTACCCATCGTCACGCCTCTTATGCGCTGGAATTCCTTCATGGAGGGCTCTGTACACATTCCCGAAACGTTGGCTTACACTGATGACCAGGGCAACCCGCGCACCTGGAAACCCCTGCAGACGATCCGTAAACACGTCGAGCGGCGCTGCTCCTACGAGACGATCAACGATGAACTGCAGCGTATGAGTCTCTACATGGCACTGTTTCTTGAGGAGTGGGGATATCAAGCGCTCTACCTGCCCACGACCTATGGGGCTACCCATTCTTGGGATGACTCAGGCCCCAAACCGCCCAATGGTATGTCCCCCTTTTCCCACCGGCACGCCGCTGTGGCAGCCGGCTTGGGGGAACTGGGTATGAACAACCTGCTCCTGACGTCGCAATATGGGCCACGTGTCCGGTTGGTTTCTGTGATCACCAGTGCACCGCTGATCGCCGACGAGCCACTTCAGGAGCCCATCTGCCTGGGTGAGAAATGCGCGCTGTGTGTCCGCAATTGCCCAGCCCAGGCATTTGGCGCACTACATGCCTTACCGCTGCCTGGACAGACATCGCTGTTGGCATCCTTCGACGTTGGGGCTTGCCGCAATCATTACAACCGTTCCGGGGGGCACTGTGGTCGCGAGTGTATGACAAGCTGTCCGCTGGTGTCACGAGGGCCCTGCAAGGAGTTCAGCGGGAGGATCAAGGATGAACAGCCGAGAGCGCGTTAGACGCGCAATTGCATTTCGGGCACCCGATCGTATTCCCTATTTTCATCGCTTCCTCGACGCTACCAGGGAACGCTATCCTGAATTGGTGTCCAGCATTGAGGCACGATATCCGGGTGACATGGCCAGCAGTTGCTGGTACAATCCAGCGATCAAAGTCACAAGCAGCGAAAGGGAGGGTGCACACCTGATCATGGACGAATGGGGATGCACCCGTGCTACGGGGATTGAGGGATTGACCGGCATCGCTGTTGATCATCCCTTGGCTGACTACAGCGCGTTGGAAGGGTACGAATGGCCGGACTACAGGGATCTCTGCGACTGGGATCGCGTGGCGGATGTCCTGCGACAGGATCCGGAGCTATACCACGCCGGTATGAAACCCATTCTCAACCCATTTGAGCGCATGCAGGCGCTGCGGGGATTTGAGCGCCTGATGTTCGACCTGGCCGAGAACCGCCCAGAACTCTACGAGTTGCGTGACCGCGTGGTCGAGGTTATGATAGTGGTCGTCAACCTCTGGGCGCAGACAGATGTGGATGCGGTTAACTTCGGTGACGACTGGGGCACACAGACGAACCTGATGATTAGTCCCCAGATGTGGCGCACATTCTTTCGCCCCGTCTATGAGCGGTTGTTTGAGCCAGTCAAGCGTGCTGGCAAATTCATCCAGTTCCACAGTTGTGGCATGGTGCTGCCAATCATCCCTGAGTTGATTGATCTCGGTGTGGATATTGTTAACGTACAGCATAACCTGATTGGCCTGGATTGTTTGAGGCAGTTTTGTGGTGAAGTGTGTTTCCTGACAGCTATGGATTCCCAACTCATCCTGCCGTACAGGTCTCCGGTTGACGTACGCCAGCACGTGCGTGAGGTGTTCGAGGCACTGGGGACACGGGATGGTGGAATCATCGGTTACGCACCGCTCGGACCGGACGTGCCGCCTGAGAACATAGAAGCTCTCTACGCGGCTTATGTCGAATTCGGAGCGTTCCCGTAGATGATCGATGCGTGGTGGCAGGTGGTCAGCAGAAGCAGTGGTGAGTAGAAAAAAGCGTGCGGATTTCAGATCCCGGTTTTGGGTTTCGGTTTGTCCCAGTCAGGAGGCTAGAAGGATGAACGGCAAATGAGCACGGTTGCAGAATGCGTAGTCCAAGAAGCGATGGCGCGGGGTAACCGCCATATCTTTGGCATACCCGGCGGCGGTCCAGGGCTTTCTCTGGTCTCAGCCGCTCACCGTGCAGGATGTCGCTTTGTCTTGGTTAACAATGAGGCAACAGCGGCGATGGCTGCTTCTGCTTACGGTCAATGCGTCGGGGCACCTGGTGTGTGCTTCGGTATCCAGGGCACGGGCGGCGGCAATATGGTTGGTGGCATCGTCGTCTCCTACCTCGAGCGAGGTCCAGTGGTGGCGCTCACCGATCGATATTCTGATGAGATGCTGGGGCAGGTCAAGCTACAGGAAGCACATCTCGCTCGGGTCTTTGGGCCGATTGTCAAGGGATCTATGATGCTCCAGCCCGCCTCAGCTCGCACCACCTTGCGTTCCGCGTTCGATCTGGCCTGGGCCGAACGGCCAGGCCCGGTGCACCTGGACTTCCCGGTCGATGTGGCCGATCAGCAAGCAGTGCGCCAAGAAAGTGAAGCTATGGCGCCTACGTCCGCGCTGATAGCCCCGCCCCTTACGTCCGAGGATGTGAAGCCCGCAGCCAGGGCACTAAGAAATGCGGACCGGTTGGTGGTGATCGTCGGCACTGACGCGTTGAGGGCCAACGCGGGAAGTGAGATCCTCCGCTTGGTAGAGCGGCAGCGCGCAGTTGCTCTGGCGAGTTGGCGTGCTCGGGGGGTATTCCCAGAAGACCATCCTCGGTACGGTGCCACGTTCTATGGGAACTTCGTGCCTGAGACGTGCGAGATGGATTTTTTGGCAGAAGCAGACCTAATCGTGCTGGCTGGCGTGGACCCTGTCGAGATCAGCCGACCGTGGCCTGCCGACATCCCGGTTTTGCAACTACACCTTTCGCCTGAACTTGACGAGGCTTGCCCCTCCGCCGGGCTAAAGCTCTACGGACCGCTGAAGCGATCACTGGGCTTGCTTGGCGAATGTGACGCGGGGCCGGCGGGTTTCAGTGAGCATGAGGTTCAAACCGTCCGGGAGAGCGCTCGGGCGCGTTTCGCGCCACCAGCAGGTGATTCATTACCAGCTCAGGACGTTATGCTGTGTGCACGCAAGTTGTTTCCGCGACGTGGCATCCTGGTTCAGGAAACTGGCATATACAATGTGCTCAATGAGCATATCTGGACGGTGCACGAAGCAGGGACCTATGTCAGCACGGGCGGCAGCCGCACTATGGGGGCTGCCATCCCCTGGGCCATCGGCACGGCCCTGGCCAGGCCGGATAAGCCGGTCATGGCCTTCAGTGGTGACGGGGGCTTCCTGATGCGTCTGCAGGAGCTCGAAGTCGTCGCCCGTATGGGTTTGAAAGTCGTCTTTGTGATTTTCGATGACGGGCAACTGGGCACCATTCAGGCACGCAGAGTCGGACGTGGCATTGAGGCCCCAGGACTGGCTTTCGGGCCGGTAGATTTTTCGGCTATTGCCGAAGGCTTCGGTCTGCGGGCAGCAACTGTGGACCGATTGGATCAATTTCAGGTTGCCCTGAAGCGGGCCTTAGCCGCCGATCGTGCCACTGTGATCGACGTCAAGCTAGATTCAGCTTCCTACATGTCGCTTTTTCCTCGCATGCTCGGGACTGCAAGCCCGCTGAGAAGAATGAATACCGCCGAAGGAGAATCCTGTGAAGCGAATTGAACAACAAACAATCTCTGTCTTGACCCCCAAGCTGGCTGCCCAGATGAAGCAGTTTGTCGAACGCATCTCAGCGATTAACTCGGGATACCCGATTCTAACCGACTGGCACCCGGTCATTCCGGAGGGTTGGGGCCAACATCCACGTGTGCCGTTCGCACGGTCCCGTGTGTATGCTGGGGAGGCCACAACGTTTGCATACAGTCATCATCAGACGATATGCAAGTTCAGAGACCGGTACGTCGTGTCGTGGAGCAATGGGCTACTGCACGAGGATTATCCAGGCCAGGAAGTGCACTACGCCTGGTCCGAGGACGGGCTCAACTGGTCGGAGCCCCGTGTGCTCGTCCACACGCCGGTGGAGTCCAGGCTGGTGCGCAACAATGCCGGCCTGCTCAGTTGGCGTGATAAGCTCTACTGTTACGTCTGTGTCGCCAACGATTTTGGACGTGAAACAGTGCCGCCCGGTATGTCCTCGTTGAAGGATCAGGCCATGCACCTCGACGTCTACGAGACCGAGGATCTGGAGCACTGGACACATCACCCTGGCGTTGACGACTCAATCTACCTGTTCGAGGGACCTCGCCCAACGCGAGAGGGCAGGCTGATTTGCGCCGGGTTTGCTCTAACCGACCCAACCGAGGGTCTGGTACTCGTCTGGGATGAAGACGTCAGCCCCGCCAGCAAGCCCCGGGTCCTACGTGTACCCAGGTCACCCTATATCAAGCCAGAGCAGGGGACCTGGTACCAGGCTGACGATGGCACAATCTATCTGTTCTGGCGAGACGGCACTTGGTCGGGAACGTTAGGGTTAAGCATCAGCGAGGACGGGGGGGAAACGTGGAGCGCACCGGTGCGGACAGATATGCAGAACAGCTTCTCCCGGGCGTACGCAGGCCGGTTCACAGACGGGCGCTACTACATCGTGGGCAATAACTATAACGTCTTGCTGGACCGTCGCCACCTGCTCGTCGCGTTGAGCGATGATGGCAGGACGTTCGACCGTATGTATACACTGGTTGAGGGACCAACCACGCGGCGGATCAACGGGCGACACAAGGAGGATGGCTATCACTACCCCAATTGCCTAGCAGATGAGGGCAAATTGCTGGTCACCTACTCGGTGAACAAAGAGGATATCGAAGTCGGACTCGTAAGCGTGAACGATCTCGTATAAGCAAATCTCCCATTGTGACAGCGCGAGGTATTCCATCGTTTGGATAGGAGTTGATTATGCAGCGCGACATTACGTTCTACGTCAACAACTGGATCTTCGGATCTACCCCATTGGCTGAGGTCATCTGCCGTGCCGCTGCCATTGGCTTTGACGGCATCGAGCTGGTCGGCGAGCCAACGGAATATAATATCAATGAGGTCAACAAGATTGTGGGTGACGCAGGTATATGCGTGCAGTCCATCTGTGGCATGCACCCTGGACCGGAACCTGGCGATCTGCGCCTTTTCTCACACCCGGATGCGCAGGAACGTCAGAAGGCAGTGGACTACGTCAAGGCGTGCGTTGACCTGGCCAAAGGCGTGGGCGCACGCAGTGTGCTGATCGTGCCCAGCCTGGTCGGGCAACCCAAGCCGTTCGTCTCGCGCCAAGCGGACCTTGACGCTGCGGTCGACCCCATGCACGAGGCAGCACAATATGCCGGAGCGCAGGGCATTCTCCTGACGATCGAGCCGATCAATCGATACGAGGTGGGGTTGGTCTACAGTGTAGCCGACGCGATAGCGCTGGCCGAACGGGTCGATCATGACGCTTGCCGGGTGATGGGCGACACGTTTCACATGCAGATTGAGGAGGGAGACGGAATCCCCAATGCGATCCGGCGCGCTGGCCATTACTGGTTTCAACATCTACACGTGGCCGACAACACACGGGAGGCCCCTGGGATGGGCACAATGGACTGGCGCAATATCCTGCGAGCGCTACACGATATTGAGTATGAGGGTGGCGTGTCACTTGAGCCGCTGCCCAGGGGGGCCTCACCCTACGATGCACGCAAGGGTCACATCCCAGCCGACAAACTGGACGCCGAACTGCGCACTGGTTTGGAGTACCTGCGGGAAATGCAGCAGTTGATCCTCCCTTATGTGTGAAGGGGGGCTGAGTGATGGCCAGATGTATTGATCTCTCAGGGCCGTTGTATGACAGTATGTGGAGTTACAACGCCCTACCGAACCTGGGAGCCCGCGTGCCTGAGTTTGTATCGGAAAGAGTCACGACTGTGAAACGCGATGGCTTCGAGTCGTTCAAGTTCACCTTGAGCAGCCTGTCAGGAACCTATTTAGAAACGGGCGCACATATGCTCGAAGGCACACGGGTGCTGGATGACTACGCTGTATCAGAGTTTATCCTACCTGCTGTCGTGTGTCATGTACCGTGCAAGCAGCCCAGGGAACTCATTCGCCGTGCGGACCTTGAGGCCAATTGCCCGCCAGTCCACCCAGGCGATGCGCTGCTCATCGACTGTGGATGGGGTAACCGGTGGCGCTCGCCGGATTTTGTGTCGGGTGGCCCGAGCTTTCATCCAGAGTGTCTTCCCTGGTTGATTGAACAACCGATTTCTCTGTTGGGTGTGGACGTGCCGTGCATTGAAGCGTACTGGTCCACGCCCGAGAGCCCGGAGCAAGGGGGGAATATGCTGATTCCTCTCTTTCGGAACGATATCCTCCTGCTGGCGCCCCTCGTCAACCTGGATAGGGTGCGAGCACCGAGGGGGGAGTTGATCGCACTTCCGCTCAAGGTAGAGGGAGCAAGCGGCGCACCGTGCCGGGCGATTTTCCGTGAAGACTGATTGGGCTCACGTATGCCAGTGAACTATAGATTGGCCTGAGGATCTGGCACGAACTCAAGCGTTGAGAGGAGCATTGCAGTGGTCGAACACAATATGGAATACGAACGCCTGGCTGACTCGCTAGGAAGTTGTGGGCGCGTCAAGAACGAACACAAGGAGCCACGTCATGGATGAACAAAGCCCAAGCGCTCAAGGTGTGGATATGGAAGCCGTGAAATCCGCGCTGAAGGCGCAACATATCGAGACGCCCTCCTGGGGATATGGGAACAGCGGTACCCGGTTCAAGGTCTTCGCCTGGCCCGGCGCAGCCCGCGACGTGTACGAGAAGCTGGCCGATGCCGCCTTCATCCACAGGCTGACCGGCGTCGCGCCTTCTGTGGCGCTGCACATCCCCTGGGACTTCGTAGATGATTGGGCCGCTCTCACCCAATATGCGGCCGAGCAAGGAGTTCGGATCGGCGCCATCAACCCCAATCTCTTTCAGGACGATGTGTACAAGTTCGGCTCTGTCTGCCACTCCGATCCTGTCGTCCGGCGACGGGCAGTCGATCATATGCTTGAGTGCGTCGAGATCATGAAGGTCACCGGCTCCGACATTCTCAGTCTATGGTTTGCCGACGGCACCAACTACGCCGGACAGGAGAGCATCCGGGCGCGCAAGCGCCGCATGGAGGATGCGCTGGCGGAGGTATACGCCGCCCTGCCGCCCGGCAGTCGCATGTTGATCGAGTACAAGTTCTTCGAGCCAGCCTTCTACCACACCGATCTGGCCGACTGGGGTATGTCAGCGGCTATGGCCCGCAAACTCGGCCCGCAGGCACAGGTGCTCGTCGACACCGGTCACCACCCCCAGGGGACCAACGTCGAGCACATCGTGGCTTTCTTGCTCGACGAGGGGCTGCTGGGTGGTTTCCATTTCAACAGCCGCAAGTATGCCGACGACGACCTGATCGTGGGCACGGTCAATCCCTTCGAGTTGTTCTTGATCTACAACGAGCTGATCGACGCAGCGCGGGACGCCGATGCGATGGTCTCGGACTGTGCCCGGAACGTGGCCTACATGATCGACCAATCCCACAACGTCGAGCCCAAGCTGGAGGCTATGTTGCAGTCGGTGCTGAACTGCCAGACCGCCTACGCCAAGGCCTTGCTGGTCGATCGGGAGGCGCTGGCAGCGCGGCGGGCCGCGCAGGACGTGCTGGGGGCATATCGCGTGCTGACCGATGCCTACGAGACCGACGTGCGCCCGCTGTTGGCCCAGGTGCGCGCGGAGATGGGGCTCGATCCTGACCCCATAGCGGCTTATCTCGCCAGCGACTATCCGGTCCAGGTCGCCGAGGGGCGGGGTAGCGCCGACGGTTCCGGTGGGGGATATCCGGGGGCTTGAGCCAGGGAGATGCCTTCCTTGCTCCGGCGCGGTGCTTGGAGAACAAAGGCAGATCCGGCGTACGGCTCTGCCAGCTCTCGGGAGCGAAACTTTGGGATTTGAGAGGAGTCTTGTGAGGAGCTTTAATCTGAAGGGCGTCATCTGCGCAATGGTGACGCCAATGGATAGACACGGGGACGTTGACTTCGCGGCCACTGCTGAACTGATTCGATTCCTAATCGGGCACGGCGTGGATGGCTTGTTCATCGGGGGCACGACTGGCGAAGGTCCGCTCTTGAGCCTGGATGAACGCATGCGGCTGGCGGAGTGTGCCATAGAGACGGCGGAAGGTAAGGCTGTGACCATCGTTCACACGGGTTGTCAGAACACCCGCGATGCCGTGCAACTCACCCGGCATGCTGCTGCCATCGGAGTGGATGCCACAGCCGCAATCACGCCATATTTCTACACCTATAGTGATGAAGAGATTGCGACCCACTATCTGTCGCTGGCCCAAGTGGCGCCGGATGTTCCCTTGTTGATCTACTGTTTCCCCGGCAGCGCCAAGAATGACGTCACCCCGAAAGTGTTTGCCCGCGTGTGCGAAGAGGCCCCGAATATCGTCGGGATTAAGTATAGTGGAAACTGTTTCGTCCGTGTCGTGGACTACATAGAAGCTGGTGGCGAGAATGGCTTCGTCTACACAGGCGAGGACCGATTCCTGTTGGCCTCACTCGTGATGGGCGGCAGCGGCTTTGTCTCGGGTTGTGCTGCGGTCTTTCCCGAACCGTACCAGCGCCTTTATCGCGCATTCCTGGATGGACGGCTGGAGGAAGCCCGAACGCTTCAGGAGTTGGTTCGATACCTCGCTGCCGCGGTGGATTATGGCCAGGTAGCACACCTGAAAGCTGCCCTCGATCTACGTGGATTGCACGGAGGACACGTTCGTGCACCGCTGAGGCCTCTTTCTCAGTCTGAACGCCGCCAGCTTGGCCTTCGACTGAGAGAGCTCGATCTGCTGTAGGCGGATCGGCATGAGGTGGACAGCTCAGTCCAGGCGAGTGCATCCTACCAGTACGGAGAGTGGCTGATAATGAACAGCAAGGAAAGAGTATGGGCTGCTTTTGACCATCGCGAGCCGGATCGTGTCCCCGTATGGGAGTGGGGTATCGACAACCCCGTCGCCAGCCAGGTCCTGGGTCGTGAAGCGTGGGTGGGCTTTGCGGGTGACGTGCGGGGCAAGATACGAAACACCATGTTGATCAATGGCCGGTTTGGCGAGTTTCGGGCACGGTCCGTGGAAGATCTGGCAGAACTGACCGAGAAACTGGATTTGGACATCATCCGGGTGCTGCCTGAGCGGAAATCCCCTTCCCCTCCGACTGTGGTCGGTGAGAATCGCTGGCGCTTCGAGAACAAAGCCGCCGGGCAGTGGTTCGAATGGGTCTACGTACCCAAGAGCGGGGAGTACACTCAGGTGGACTCAAGCATACGCCAGGGTGGCCTTGCGGCTTTTGAGCGCTGGGTGGAATATCTGGAAAGCACTCCCCCCAGCTTAGATCCGTGGAGTTTCGATGAGTTAGAATGGGTTGTGAATCGTTTGGGACAGAAACGCTTTGTCCTTGGCCACGCCGATGTGATGATTGAAACTGGATCCGGTGGGGCGAGCTGGATGGTCGTTTTTCTAGAGGCAATGGCCGCACGTCCTGACTTGGTCGATCGCTATCTGGACGCGCGAGAACGAGAGATCATGCTGTTGGCCGAAGAACAGATCCGGCTGGGGGTTGATGGGCTGGCAGGCGGCACGGATTGGGCGGGTTCCACGGGTATGCTCTTCTCGCCCCGTGCTTTCAAGCACTTTGTCCTGCCCCGCCTTCGGCGGATCACAGATCTGTGCCATCGCCATGGCAAGGTCTTCATCAAACACACCGATGGCAATGTGATGTCGATCGAGAAACCCTTCTTTGTCGACAGTGGTATCGACGGCTTTGCCGCGATCGAGCCTCGTGCCGGAATGGACATTGCCTACCTCAAGAGAACGTATGGGGACCACCTGACGTTTGTCGGCAACGTGGACTGTGCATTTACCTTGGTATTCGGTAGCGTCGAGGATGTAGTTGCCGAGACCAAATACGTGATACGCACCGCCGGGCCTGGAGGGGGTTTGATACTGGCTTCCAGCAATTCGATTCACCCGGGTGTGCCACTCCGTAACTACATGGCTATGCTCGAAACGGTACACCGGTATGGACGCTATCCGCTCTCGGAGTGCGAGTGATATCGAGACTGGATTTGATGCTCATAATGGATCCTCGGAGAAGATATCAGCAATGACAGGTGAAGAGCGTGTGACGGCTGCACTGAGTTTTCGGGAGGCTGACCGCGTCCCGCACATTGATCTCTACTGGGGCGCTTTTGCACAGCGCTGGCGTCGTCTCAGGGGCCTGCCCACCGATCCGGAACGCGAAGAGGACGACCCGGCCAGAGATCCAGAACTGGACACGTACTATGAAGTTGATATGGCTCTCGCGATCGCCGATGAATCGCCATGGCCCAGTCAAGCTGGCTTCGTGCGTCAGGAGGGTGAATACGAAATCCACCGCGATGGGTGGGGGCGTCTTCTGCGGCAGCGAACCGGTGCCAACTTCTTTGGTGAGTATCGAGTGCCTCTATCTGACAAATCCGCTCTGGATGGTCTCGTGTTCGAGCCACCGACGAGCGAATTACGTTATACCCGTTTTCTGACCAGGATAGATGAGCTCAGATGCCGGCCATCCAAGCCATTCATCATCTGTAAGGTGGGCGGTCCTTACCTTCGCTCCAGCTTCATGCGCGGCCAAGAACAGTGGCTGATGGACATGATTGAGGATCCAGGCTTCGTGGATGCGCTGGCCGGGCGTGTAGCAGACCATCTGATCGGCGTCGGACTCGAATCGCTGCAGAGAGGCAATCTATGGCATACAGGCATTGGCATCTATGACGACATTGCTGGGAACCAAGGTTTGATCATGGGACCACGTCTGTATCGGCGCTTCTTCCTGCCTCATATGGTGCGCATGGTGTCGGCTTTCAAAGATGCTGGGGCGCGCAAGGTTATGTTTCACTCGGACGGCGACATACGTGCCGTTGTGGGAGACCTGGTCGACGCTGGAATAGATGCCATCAACCCTGTGGAGCCGCGTGCCAATATGGATGCGCTCGAGCTACGCAGGAAGTATGAGGGAAAGCTGGCGATCGTGGGGGGGTTGTGCAACTCACTCATCATACCCACAGGCTCGAAGGAGGAAGTTCGCGATCACGTGCTCCACGTCCTGCGGGCCGGTGAGGGCGGCGGACTGGTCATTGGATCGCATACCATCGCACCGGACATCTCCCAGGAGCGCTACGACTACGTGATGGACCTTCTCCGGGAACACTGGCATTATCCATTGCAGTTGCCGTGATTCGTTTGGCCGTCTGCAAGAGAGCGTACTCAACAAAGGGACAAAGAAGATGAAGAACACGGGCGAAATCATCCGCGATGCAAGGGTGTCTGGTGTTGCGATGCCGGCCTTCAATGTGCCGTATCTGCCGATGATCGAGCCGGTCGTCCAAGCCGTGGTTGACCAGGACGCCTTTGCACTCATCGAAACGGCGCGCCTGGAATGGATCAAGTTTGAGTGCCAGGGCCCATCTGCAGTGATGGAAGAATTCACGAAGTGGAACGATCCAGACCACGTTCGAATCCACCTCGACCACGTGCCTGTGATCGATGAGGACCGTCAGCGCGTGGATTATCTTTCGATCATCCAGGAGGCGATCGAGCTGGGCTACCAATCGGTTATGGTAGATGGCTCCCGTCTCGACCTAGAGGAGAACATAGAAGCAACGCGGCGAGTGGTGGAGATGGCGCACGGGGCGGGTATACCGTGCGAAGCCGAGCTGGGGTCGGTGATAGGACACGAAGTAGGTCCCCTCCCCCCATACGAAGAACTCTTCGCATCTGGACTTGGTTTCACCGACGTTGGAGAAGCCGAGCGTTTTGTGAAGGAAACCGGCTGCGATTGGCTGTCTGTAGCCGTGGGGAACATCCACGGGGCCGTCTCCGGTGTGTTGAAGAATAAGAAGAAGGTTCAAGCAAGGCTGAATCTCAGTCATCTTGAGCATCTCCACCGGGCAACCGGCATCCCGCTGGTCCTTCACGGCGGATCGGGGGTGAAGAGGGAGCACCTGCAAGCTGCGCTCAAGCGGGGTATTACCAAGGTGAACATCGGTACCGAAATCCGGCAGGCCTATGAGTCGGCCCGCCGGGCGTCCGGAACCGTAACGGCTGCTCAGGACGCTGTGTACGAGCGTACGTCCTGGCTCATACAGGACTATTTCGGCGTGGCTGGATCCCGAGAACTGGTGGCGGGCTGACCACATCGTTCAAGGAGGTAGGATGAGCTTACTTGGAATAGATGTCGGGACAAGCCGGTGCAAGGCGGCGGTCTTCTCCAAGGATGGGCGCCACCTCGCATCCGCGTACGAGGAATATGATTTTCAGAGTCCCAGGCCCGGGTGGGCGGAACTCAACGCGGTTGAAGTCTGGGAGAAAGTCAAGCAGACCATCCGTGAGGTCACAAGCAGCGCCACGTCGGACCCGGTCGAGGTGCTGGCCGTGTCATCCATGGGCGAGGCGATGGTCCCGGTCAGCGAGGATCGTGAGATACTCGGCCCCTCCCCCTTGAATCTCGACGTGCGGGGAGAAGAGTACCTGGAGAGCCTGCATAGCGCCCTGAACGACGAATTTCTGTATCGAATCAATGGGAATACGCTGGGGAACCATTATGGCCTGACGAAGTTGAAGTGGATCAAGGAACATCAGCCCGATCTTTACGAGCGCACCTACAAGTTTCTCCTGTGGGGTAGCTTCGTTCCGTTTATGTTGGGAGCGGAGCCAGTTGTAGATTATGCCCTGGCAAACCGCACCCTGCTCTTGGATATTGACCGGGGGGAGTGGTCGGAGGAGATTGTGGGTTGTAGTGGGCTCGATCGCGCCAAGCTGCCGGACGTCGCGCCTGCAGGGACGGTGACCGGCACGGTCTCTGCACATATCGCGCGTGAGATCGGCCTGTCGACGGGCGTCCTGATTGTAAATGGTTCACACGACCAATGTGCCAACGCGGTGGGCTGTGGTGTTATCTCCGAGGGTCGGGCCACGTATGGCATGGGCACCGTCACGTGCATCACGCCTGTGTTCACCAGGCGGCGTGAGCCTGATGTGATGATTGGACTGGGGCTGAACACGGAGCATCACGCCGTGCCTGGCCAGTACGTGAGTTTCATCTACAATCAGGGCGGCGCTTTGCTGAAGTGGTTTAGGGATACATTTGCCGCAGCAGAGCGCCAGGAAGCAGCGTTGCTGGGGCGAGACATCTACAGCGATCTCATATCAGAGATGCAGCCAGGGCCAAGTGGTATCATGGTGCTGCCGCATTTCACCTCAACCGGACCGCCAGAGTTCATCTCAGACTCATGTGCGGTCATTGCTGGACTGAAACTCGAGAAATCCAGGGGGGATATCCTCAAGGGCATCATCGAGGGCAGTACGTTCTACTTGAAGGAATGCGTTGAATCGCTTCCCCCAACTGGAATCAAGATCACGGACTTTCGCGCAGTGGGCGGCGGCAGCAAGTCAGACGCATGGATCCAGATCTGTGCGGATATTATGGGGCGGCCATTCATTCGCCCGAAGGTCACCGAAGCAGGCGCGCTCGGGGCCGCGATCATTGCCGGCACGGGGCAAGGGGCATTCTCATCCTTCCAGACAGGCGTTGAGGCTATGGTGAGATTGGACCGTACTTTCGATCCAGATCCGGAACAACAGAAGCGTTATGCGCACTGGTTCGAGAAATACAGGCAGCTACACCCCCTGCTGCGTGAATACCTGCGAGACCTGGCATCCTCCCAGACATTCTCTGAGCAGGTAAATTGAGGAAAGAATCTCATGAATGAAGGCTATACCCTGTTCTGGGGAGACACGCATCACAACACCTATCAGCACTATATTCAGAATCCTCCACTGACGGAGATATTGGACTTCGCGAACACCCACCTCGACTTCTATAGCGGGGCTTACTACACGGCAGCATTTACGCCTGTGCCGCCGAAAGAAGGCTTCACGGGCAAAATAGCCGAACCCAGCGGTGGACATCTGTCCGAGGCGCTGTCCTCTGGTGGGGAGAGGTGGAGAGGAATCCATCTTGAAGATGTCAAAGATCAGGGTGCGATGGCCGACGAGTGGGCCGAGTTCCAGGAAATCACTGCAGCCTGGAACCGCCCAGGCGAGTTTGTCACCTTCCCGGGCTACGAGTGGCAGGGCAATGGTCGGTGGGGAGACCACAACGTCATTTACAGAACCGAAGGGCATCCCATACATGCGGTCGACACCATCGCCGAACTGTACGAATGTATCCGTACCATCGGCGCCATCGCCATCCCTCACCACACAGGCTACTACGTTGGCCAACGGGCACCCACTTGGTCGGCTTGCGACGATACCATCAGTCCCTTTGCCGAGATATTCTCCATTCACGGCTGTTCCGAAACGGACGAGGAGTGGATTGGGCTTCGTCAAAATTCGTACATGGGCCCTGGAGTCGGAGGGGGGACCTACCAGGAAGCACTCGATCGAGGCCTACACCTGGGGGCAATTTGCTCCACCGATAATTGGACCAATGTGCCCGGCCGCTGGGGCCACGGGCGAATGGCGTGTCTGGCGACAGAACTAACACGTGCGAGTCTCTGGGAGGCCTTCCTTGCACGACGCGTGTATGGCGTTACCGGGGATCGGATAGAGCTGGAATTCACCTGCAATGGTGCACAGATGGGCAGCACCCTCGAGTACTTGCCCAAACGGGAGATTCACGTTGCTGTTCGGGGATCAGATGCTCTCGACCGGATCGAGGTCCTGCGCAACGGTCGAGTCATCGCTACCCACTGCCATCAAGGTACGTGGAATCCGCCACCCAACGGAGCAAGAACCTGCTTCAAGCTCCGAATTGAGCCTGGCTGGGGTCCTCCCCTGGGAAACGTGCCTTTTCCAGACCGGCATTGGGAAGGCCAGCTCTCAGTTGCTGGCGGACGGATATTGAGCTGGGAGCCGTGCTGGGTCACCCGTGGACAAGGCATACCGCAGATTGACGGCGATACGGTGCGTTTCAGCATGGTGAGTCGGCAGGAACAAATCAGTAAAGAAACGCAAGGAGCCGACATTTTCGAGTTCGAGGCTGACCCTGACGCCGAACTTCTCCTGCGTTTGAACGGCCTGGAAATGCGCAAGCCCGTACGCCTCTTCGCTGAACGCAGTCATCTACTGTGGTACCGAGACGAATGTGCTGAACTCATACGGGAGACCACCGGTGTCGAACCGGCGGATGCGAAGCGCGGAGACGTCTACTTCCAGATGGCCTGCAAGGCGAAGTTGCACCGTGCCATACCAGAACCTGCCTATGCAGCTACTGTCGAGATTATGGATGATGAGCCATTCGAGGAAGAGATCCACTATCGCGTCCGCGTCGAGCAACGCAATGGTCAACGTGCCTGGTCGAGCCCTATCTGGGTGCAGCCCAGGGAAGCATAAAAATCGTCAGGGCCGCGCACAGTCCATTCGATTGAGTCTTACATAGGGTGGATATTTCGTATCGCGACGACGCCGAGGTGATGTCCATTGACGTCTGGATCTGAACAAACGTCTTCCTTTCTCCCCGGAACCCAGATCGAGATCATCAACCACGTCCGACGCGGCCGCATCCGCTTCGCGCTGCTGGATTTCGATGGGACCATCTCCCTCATCCGCCAGGGGTGGCAAGGGGCATGATTCCCATGATGGTCGAGATTCTGTTGGAGACCCCGGACCACGAGAGCGAATCGGAGCTGGCGGAGGTCGTCACCGAGTTCGTGACCCGCTTGACCGGCAAACAGACTATCTATCAGATGATCCAACTGGCCGAGGAGGTCGGCAAACGTGGGGGGAAGCCCTTGGATCCCCTGGACTACAAGCAGGCTTACCTGCAGCGGCTGTGGACGCGCATCGAGGACCGCGTGGCCGACCTCAAGGCCGGCCAGCGCGCGCCGGACGACCTGATGGTCCCCGGCGCGAGAGCGATGTTGGAGGCCTTGCGTGCGCGCGACGTCACCTGCTACCTGGCCAGCGGCACCGACCGGCCCTACGTGCTCGACGAGGCCACGGCCCTCGGCCTGTGCCCCTACTTCGGCAACCATATCTACGGCGCGCTGGACGACTATCAGAACTTCTCCAAGCGCATGGTCATCGCGCGCATCCTGCGGGAGAACGACCTGAGTGGGCCGGAGCTTGTCGCCTTTGGCGATGGCTTCGTCGAGATCGAAGATGCCAGGGCGGTGGGCGGTCTCGCCGTCGGGGTCGCCAGCGACGAGGCCACGCGCCAGGGAGTCGACGCTTGGAAGCGCCAGCGGCTGATCCAGGCCGGCGCCGACTTGATCATCCCCGACTTTCGGGAGCGCGAAGCACTCGTTGCATATCTTTTCCGGAGCGAATAATGCCATACCCTACCTTCGACCGCGGGCGTCTCAAACTGAGGCCGTTGGCCGATCGCGCCCACGACGTGAACCTGTCGGACGTGCTCTCCCTCGATGCCAACGTCCCGCCCCTCGACAGCCCTGACCTGGTCACGGTGGCCCGGCGCGTGGTCAGCGCGCACCGCGCCGGCCGGCCTGTGATCCTGATGATGGGCGCCCACGTGGTCAAGGTGGGCCTCTCTCGCTTCGTGATTGACCTGATGGCGCGGGGCGTCATCACCCACGTGGGGATGAACGGAGCCGGCCCCGTCCACGACTTCGAGTTGGCCCTGATCGGGGCGACGACCGAGAGCGTGGCCCGTTATATCCAGGAGGGCCAGTTCGGCCTGTGGCAGGAGACCGGCCGCCTGCACGAGGCCATCCAGGCGGCCGCCCGCGAGGGCATCGGGTATGGTGAGGCCGTGGTTGGTGGACCTCTCCCCGATTGGCGTAATGCACGACGCGACGCCGTAGTACGACCTGCACATGGCTGCCTCCGTTGTGAGCATCGCTCCGCTGTTGATTGTCTCCCTGGTCTTCCAGCGCCGTTTTTGGAGGGCATCACAGCCGGGGTTGTGAAGTGATGAAGGAGTCGGGTGAGATCCCGGGTTCTACTTATTCTCCTGCGTTCGAGCCTGCACGTGCGCCAGGTCCTCCAGCACTGTCAGGATGCCCGAGTGGTCGAGGTCGCCTCTTCCGGCTGCCAGCATCGCGCCGAACAGTTCGCGTACTACCGCTGTGGCCGGCAGGGGGACCCCGAAATCCTTCCCGGTTTGCATGATGATGTTGAGATCCTTGTAGTGGAACTTGCCCTTGAAGCCTGGCGCGAAGTCCCCGTGGATTACGCGCGGTCCTCGCACGTCCATCACCCGGGTTTGCGCGTAGCCGCCGCTGAGCACGCGGATGATGATCTCGGGGTCGACGCCCGCCTTGGCGCCCAGCGTGAGTGCTTCTGCCATACCCACGAAGTTGAGGGCGACCTGTATCTGGTTGCAGGCCTTCACGGTCTGGCCGGCGCCGTTTGGGCCGCACAGCGTGATCGTCTTGCCCAGCGTCTCGAAGATGGGCAAGGCTGCGTCGAAGTCGGCTTCGTCGCCGCCGACCATGATGGACAGCGTGGCGTTGATCGCCCCCACATCGCCGCCGCTCACGGGCGCGTCCAGACAACGCACTCCCTTCTCCGTCAGCATCTGGGCCACGTGGATCGCCGTTGAGGGCGCGATCGTGCTCATATCGATGTACAGTTGACCCTCGGATACACCTTCGATCAGGCCATCCGGCCCCAGGGCAACAGCCTCTACGTCGGGCGAGTCGGGCAGCATCGTGATGATGACCTGGCTGGACTCGGCTATTCCCCTTGGCGATGACTCCTCTTTCGCTCCCAGCGAGACGAGCTTCTTGACAGGTGCGCGGTTGATATCGTGGACCACCAGGTCATATCCAGCGTCTAGCAGGTTCTTGGACATTGGTTGTCCCATAATGCCCAGGCCGATGAATCCGATCGTTTCTTTCGCCATCTTGTTCTCTCCTTGAGTCTATTGGTGTCAGCCGTTATTGTGACTTCAGATGATCGTCTGGCAGGCCATTGCTATTCAGAGGGCGTCATTCTGATGTCGCGCTGTCGGTGTCAGGCGTGCTTGGTCATTCACTCGCGGTGCCCTGTCCAGGCAGCGCCTTGCAGGCCTCGACGAATTGCTCGGCGGTGATGGTCACGCCCAGAAAGGACTCTGTCCAGAGGGTCATACGCTTCGTCCACGCCCAGGTGGGTCGCTCATCGGGCATCTCGAAAGCCAGCGCACAATCTCGCAACAGGACCACCTTGTAGTTCCTGTACAGGGCGTCGATCATGGTGCAGTGCAGGCAGATGTCGAGGGAGAAGCCCACAAAGAAAAGAACCTTGCTTCCCAGGTTGCGCAGGAGTTGGTCGAGGTGAGTGCCGAAGAAGCCGCTATAGGTGAATTTGCGGACGAAGTAGTCTCCAGGCCGGGGTTGGATCGCCTTCGAGTAGGCGATGAGACGGGGCTCTCCATAGTGATATGCCTTGGGATCCACGCAGTCTTCCATATACACGTCTGAAAGCATGTGATTGGCGGCCCGTTTTGCGTGCTTGGTGAATTCGTATCCCTCCAACGCCATCCGCGGGGCGCTGTTGCTCACGTAGACGACCGGCATGCCTGCGTCGCGCGCTGCGTCTGCGGCGGGCTTGATGTGGTTTACCACGATGTCCTTCTGCTTGGCGTAGCTTTCGGCACTGCCCAGCGGGAAGCGGTCGGGGAGCTCTTCTTCCTCCGCAAAGCCCAGTCCGTAGACGTCGACCAGGATCAGGGCGGCCTGTTCCGGCGTGATCCGAAACTCCTCCTCCGCGTAGCCCAGAAACCCTTCTGCTGGGAAATGCCTGTAGTAGCGTCCACTAAATTGAAGTGATTGCATACAATAGCCTTTCTTTCAGAAGGCGCCACTCTGATGGCGCGGTGCTCTCCCCTCGCCGCGATAGTCACCCGCAGTGGAGATGTCTTGGGCTTACAGCCGGACAACCTTTCCGCTTCGGGCCGATTGGACGATCGCTGCTGCCACCCGAACGGTCTCCAGCGCCTCCCCCATAGTCACGACGGACGGTTTCACCCCTTCCAGGACACATTCGACGAAATACTGGATCTCATCTCTCAGTGCCCCGCCCATGTTTCCGTGGATCATCGGCCACCACCTGGTGTTGGGGGAGAATTGGTCCTGCTCGTACATCAGGGTCAGTCCTGCGGTGGGAGGTCCGATCTTGGCGGCCCCTTCCGTCCCGATGACCTCCATCACCGTCTCGGATCGTATACCTGCCCCCCTGGGCACTGTCCAGTTCGACTCCAGGCACATGATTGCTCCATTCGCGAACTCGAGCAGCGCCCAGAACATGTCAGGCTGCTCCCTCCCTTGGACGTTCCGGTCTAAACAGTACACCTGGTTCACGGGGCTGTCCATGTACCAGAGGGCAACGTCTATGTCGTGCACACCGGTCCGGAAAACAGGGTGCGCTCTCCCTGCCATAGGAATATTGGGCCGCCTGGCGACATTCCTTCGTGCATACATAGAAGTCACCTTGCCCAGCGCCCCCCTTTTGATCTCGTCCCTCACGAGCACGTATCGGGGGGCGAAACGCATGATGTGGCCGGGCATCACGGTGACGTCGGCATGGGAGCAGGCCTCGACCATCTGCTGGGCATCACTGAGGTCGGTGGTGATCGGTTTCTCGATGAATACGTGTTTGCCTGCCTCGATCGCGGAGAGCACCGGCTCCAAGTGGCGGTCTTCCGAGGTGGTCACACTCACCGCGTCAATTTCAGGGTCTGCTATGAGCTGCCTCAGGTCGGTGGTCCACCTCTTGGCCTCGAATTTGTGGGCGACGTCCTCCGCTCGCTCCCGGCTTCTGCTGCACACGCTCACGATCTGCACGCCGGATAGGCTGCGATATGCTTGAAGATGTTTCTCTCCAAACTCGCCCAGACCAATCACGCCGACGCCCAGTGTGGTCTTCACGATGTGTTCCTTTTCTGTTTGTCTCTGAGGCGCGGTCGCTTTGCGGCGCCCCGATACTTTTCAAAGGGCACCATTCTGATGGCGCACAAGGGAAACTTGACCGTGCAAAAGAACAGAGTTCCAGCAAGGACTCCGTTGTTGGACAGGTTCAGCCGCCCAGCATTAAGAGGATGCCGGAACTCTGTTTGGGTTTCTGTCGACGCAAGCTATGCCGCAGCCTCTTTGAGTTCCATCCACTTATCGGCGATCGCCTGCACTGCATCCGCTGGCTCTTTTTGCCCGAGGACGGCTGTCTGGAGTTCTCGATGCATAAAGCTGTCCCACTCCGCGAACCAGGAGGCGTGGACGCCCTCGCGGACATAGGCGGCAGCCTTTTGCTGCTTCATCATGTCGATGTCGGCCCACTTGGAGACCTCATCGTTGATGTCCGGATCGTCCCACAGGACGGGGAAGCCAAATCCCAGACCTGCCTCCAGGAACCATCTCTTGGCGCAGTAGATTTCGCCGGCCTTGTTCTTGCCTCCCAGGAAATAGATCAACCTGAATGCCTCGTCGGGGTTCTCGCTGTCAGAGTTGACAGCGTACCCGTTGGAGTAGGCCAGGGTGCCGTATTCGCCGGTGTCTTCCAGGGCGGGCATCATATCCGTCTCAGATTTGTCCGCAACCAAAGAGACCTCAGGATCGTGGATGTGCTTGGTCTCGTACTGCTGAATGGAGAGCTGCAGCGCCTTGCCTGCCTCGAAGACGTCGCGAGTCTCGCCAGTCGTCATCTCGATACCGGCGGGGTCGTTGAACTTCGACGTCTGTGTGGCGTCGACCAGCCACTCGAGTACCTTGAGGAAAGTGGGGTCTTTGTCTGGGATGAGGGGTTCCATGGTCGCCTCATCGATGTAGTGACCCCCACTGCCGTGGAGATGCGCGTACCATTCCCAGAACGCCCCCTGATCCTTGAGGGAGAAGATCGTTCCATACTCGACCAGGCCGGCCTCCTGCGCGGCCAGACACTGCTCCTTGTGCTCTGCCAGCGTCCTGGGTGGTGCCTCGATTCCTGCTTGTTCGTAGTAATCTGTGTTGTAGGCCCACACTCTGCACCCATTGTAGTAGCCCAGCCCATAAAGCTTTCCGTCTACACTGGCCGATTCTACGACAAATGGGTAGAACTCTTCCTTCAACTCTGCCACGCCCTCGAAATCGTCCAGCGGTGTCACCCAGCCCGCGGGCACCCACGAGGAGACGAAGTTCTCGTGCATATACATGGCGTCGGGCCCAGACCCAGCGGCCAGGGCTGTCAGGATCTTGTCCGAGTAGTCCACCCAGGGGAAATCCTGGTAGTCGATCGTGATCTCAGGATTTTCCTCCTCAAAGATGTCGCAGAACTCTCGGACTGTGTCCGGTCGGAAAGACCAGCCCCAGAAGGTGATGGTCTTCTCCTCCACGGCCGGAGGGGCTTCCGTGGGTTCTTCCTCTTGGGGGGCGGCGGTCGGCTCCGGGGTGGGCTGTGCGGCCTTGCAGCCAACCAACGCGGCCAGGCCCAGTCCCGCCACACCTGCCCCCGCCTTCAGGAAATCGCGCCTCGATAGTCTCTCGGGTTTCATGGCTTTTTCATCTCCTGTTGCTAAGGCACCATTCTGATGGCGCCCTCTGCAAAATAATGGGACACTACGATCCACCTATCTTGCACTACTGCTGGTAGTGCTCCAGCGCTGTCTTGTCTGTGTGCTATCCTGTCCTCCTTTCGTGAGGTGATCAGGGTACTCTGGTGGTACCGATTCTCTTGCCTCCTGCCTTGTCGAAGAGATACAGTCTATCTGGGGCCAGATTCACCTTCACCTTTTCCCCTGAACTGAAGGGGATGTCGGGGTCCATCCTGGCCTTCACCAGGGTGTCGCCGATTTCTACGGTCACCAATTGATCGGAGCCCAGAGGTTCCACAACGTAGACTGTAGAGGTTATTCCCTCGGCCTCGAAGTCCTTCTGCACAAGAACCGACTCAGGTCGAACGCCGAGGACCAACGTCGATGGGTTGTAGCGGTCCACCTGGCCGATCAGTTTCTCGGGTACAGGGCAGGTGACATCTCCCCAACGGAGTACAGACTGTCCATCGCAAGCGCCTAGGGAGCAGTCAATGAAGTTCATCGGGGGCGTGCCCAGAAAACCAGCGACAAATTGATTGACCGGTTGATCGTACACGGCCTGACACGTGCCGAACTGCTGCAACGTGGCCTGGTCCAGTACCGCGATGCGGTCGGACATCGTCAGGGCCTCCGCCTGATCGTGCGTCACGTATATGAATGTCTTCTGCAACTGCTCGTGCAGTTTCTTGATCTCGGCCCGGGTCGTCACCCTGAGTTTGGCGTCCAGATTGCTGAGTGGTTCGTCCAGCAGGAACACTGCTGGTTCTCTGACCAGCGCCCTGGCCAGTGCGACTCGCTGGCGCTGGCCACCTGAGAGTTCCTTGGGCTTGCGGTCCAGCAAATCCAGGATACCCAACAACTGGGCGGCCCACGTCACCCGCTCGTTGATCACGTCCTTGGGCGTCTTCATCATTCTCAAGGGGAAGCTGATGTTTCCCCGAACGTCCATGTGCGGGTAGAGAGCGTAGCTCTGGAAGACCATGGCTACGTCGCGGACTTGCGCCGGCAGATGTTCCACCGGTTCGTCGTCGAAGAAGATATGTCCTGAGGTGGGTTTCTCCAGGCCTGCCACGATCCTCAGCGTGGTCGTCTTTCCACAGCCCGAGGGGCCCACCAGCGTCACGAACTCCTTGTCCTCAATCTCCAGGTTGAGATCTTCTATGGCTACCACGTCACCGAAATGCTTTGTCAGACTTTCCAGAACTACTCTGGCCATCCTATTTCTCCTACATGTGTTCTATCAATTGAAAGTGTTTCCCACTGCGAGATTCCCGAGACAACGTTACCCTTTGACGGCACCAGCGACCAGACCCTGAACGATCAGCCGCTGGAAGATGAGCGCCAGGATCAGCGGGGGAATCACAGCCAGGACACCCCCGGTGGCCATAAGCGTTCTGGGCGTCTGGCCTGGACCTACAAACTCGGCCACAACGACTGGTATGGTCTTGGAGGCGTCGGTTGCGGTGAACATGAGTGCGAAAAGGAAATCCTTCCAGGAGATGAGGAAGGAGAAAATCCCCGCTGCCACCAACCCTGGCGCAGCCACCGGAAGGAACACGCGGATCATCATGTTAAGCCAATTGCAGCGGTCCACACGGGCCGCGTCCTCCAGGTCTCTGGGGATGGTCTGGAAGTAACTCTTCAGTATCCAAATGCTGAATGGGAGTGTGAGCGTTGTATAGGAGATGATCAGCGAGAGGACGTTGTCCAAGATGCCAAGGCGTCTGAGTATCATATACATCGGGATGATGATGGACACGGCGGGCAACATCCGGGATCCCAGGTAGAATACCAGCAGAGGGCGACTGCCCCGAAATCTGAGCCGGGCGAGAGAGTAGGCGGCCATGGAGCCGATGGTCAGATTCAAGATAGCCACGCTGAACGCGACGACGGCGCTGTTGCGAAGCGCCGGTCGCATTCGCTGCACCGATCCGCCCGAGTAGGCCATCGTGCCCCGCTGCATCTCCAGCCCCCGGAACTCCGGGTCGAAGAAGGCGCGGTAATTCTGCAGTGTGGGATTGTGCGGGATCCAGTGCGGAGGGATCTCTAACGTCTCGACCTCGACCATCAGACTGGTGATGATCAGCCACGTGAATGGTGCCAGAATGTATATACCGACGATGATGGCCATGGCATAGATGGCGATCTTCTTCCAGGGCACCCGGTATCTGAGCGGTGTGGTGGAGGGCTGTCTGGTCATACCGCAAACTCTCCTCTCTTCAGCAGTACTTTGATGTAGAGCACAGCCAGCGCCAACGTGATGACGCTGACGATGATGGCATAGGTGTTGCCTTTACCAAAGTCCAGGAATTGGAAGGCTGTCCGCCACGTGAGCCAGGCCACGACGTCCGTCGCGTTCCCAGGCCCCCCGCTTGTCATAACGTACACAATGTCAAAGATGCGCAGCGCGCCCATCGTCTGGAGGATGAGAACGATCAAGAGGGCCTGCCACAGCCAGGGTAACGTGACGTTGAAGAAGGCCTGGACGGTGTTGGCCCGATCGACCCGGGCCGCGTCGTATAGCTCGTTCGGTATCGCCTGGAGTGCGGAGAGCATGACGATGACCACGAAGGGCAGTTGGTTCCAGACGTAAGCGAAGACGAGCACGACCCACGCGAGCTTGATGTCGGTCAGCCACAGCCGGTATGCGTCGATCAGGCCGAGATCGTAGAGCAGGCCGTTGAAAGCGCCATACCTGCCGTTGAAGATCCAGGCCCACATGATGCCGTTCACCACTGGCGGCATCGCCCAGGGGAGCAGGATCAGGCTGCGTAGTATGCCCCTTCCCTTGAACGATTCGTTCAGCAACAGTGCGATTGCGATGCCCGTGGCCGTGACGCCCAGGACGGCGAAGAAGGCGAACAGCCCGGTGACCTTTAGTGAATGCCAAAAGGCGTCGGAGCTCAAGGCGTCGGTGTAGTTCTTCAAACCGATGAAGGGAGTATCCCCGGGACGTTTGAGATCATATCTGTGCAAGCTGATCCACAGCGAGTTAGCTATGGGAAAGGCGAGCAGGACCAGGATGAGTATCACGGCTGGAGTGTTGAGAATGGCGGCCAGACGGGACTCGCTTGGCGCTCTTGGTGCCTTCCGCGCTTTAACTGCTGAGGTGCCCTGCTCATAGGTGGAGTATGTCATTGGGTCTCCTCAAGCCAATACCTGAATCTGGGGGGGGGCATACTGTCCGGGTGGATGTCAGCGACGGAGACGAGCGGACAGTATGCCCGGGTCGGCACATCTGTTTGCATCGGCAGTGAACGGTCGACCGTCGACTAAACTATAACCATTATATCATAGGTATATGCCCGTGTCAAGATAATCAGGTCTTTGCGGGCCGTTCACCTATGTTGTCGTAATATGCCTATGTCACAGGTCTGACCAATTTGCGGCAGACAATATTATATCGCGATTTTGGCGAACTGTCAACAGGTTCTTGTCTTTGACTACAAAGGCTTACATATACCCCAGCATCCGCAGTCTCGCCATCGTCTTTTCCTTGTCCTGTCTTCTGCCGGCCCGTTCTGCTGTGTTCTCCATGTCCTGTTCCCAGGCAGGAATGTCGGCCAGTTTCTGACTGGTGGTCTTGGCTCCCAGGGAGCGATACCCTTGTTCGTAAAGAGGGCAGTAGGGGATGTCGAAGTACAGCGTCGTGTCCCAGATGTCCCGCTCGGTGAAGTGCAAGATCGGGCGATAGCGGGTGTGCGCCGGGGTCAGCTCTGCGGCTGGGGTATCCTCGTAGTACTCGTCTTTGGCCCGTGCTGACTGTTCATCCCACCGCAGGCCCTGGAAGACGGCCCTCACGGAATTGTCCTCCAGGTAGGTGTTGAATACCACCGTCTTCATGAGGTGATTCCCCACGTATGACTCAGCCTCAAACGGGAATCGCTTGAGGTCGAACCCGATCCTCTTGATCTCGGCGCGGTTTCGCTCGTTCAGCTCTGCCACGACGACGTCCGCCCCCAGTTGGTACCCGGCGGCCTTCAGGACGTCCTCGTTCCTGCCCCAGTCGAGCTCGACGTCCCATTCCCGGCTGTACGTCTCCAGGAACTTCTCGATCTCGTCGAACGCGTCCCCTTCGTCGATGGTGAACGCTTTCGGCAACGGCAGGTCGTTTTCCTCGCAGAACTGCTTGCAAATCCACAGGGTGAGCGTGCTGTCTTTCCCACCTGACCAAATCAGGCGCATGTCGTTCACACCGAATCGCTCATAAGCTATCTTGAAGACCTCTTTCGATTTCTGGACCTTCTGCTGTAGTTCTTCGACCCTGCTTTCGTCTAGTTCGATCTTCGGCATCTGTCTTCTCCTTTCTCTTCCAGGTTAGTTCGTCTCTCTGTCGATCCGCGGCTGCAGTTTGTCCTTCATCTCCTCCGCCAAGGGCGAGGTGTCGACGATGTTGGTCTGTTCTTTGGGATCGGTGCTGAGATCGTACATCTGCCAGCGATCCTCTTCGGCGCGGTAGATGATCTTGAGATTATCTTCCCGGTAGAAGTAGGCCGGCCGGTCCGTGTTCTTGATCCTGTGGGCCAGCTTACCGACCGCCTCGCCGTAACAGCCCTTCTGGGGATAGCTCTCCAGAGGCAAGAGGGAGCGGCCCTGGAAGTTCTGTACCGGCTGCAGTCCGAAAAGGTGTGCAATCGTCGGTGAGATATCGAGTCCGCTCACCAGAGTGTCGCATTTCCGAGCCTCACCCGTGTCAGTGTTGTAGATGAGGAGAGGCGTGTCGATTAGCTCGGCATACATCTTGCCGTTGTGGGACAGGCCGCCGTGGTCGTCGAACTCCTCTCCGTGGTCTGTGGTGATGATCACGACTGATTCGTCCAGGACGTTGTGCTTCTTGAGCACGTCGAAGAACATCCGGGCGTGATCATCGGTCTGCCGGGCCACGGCGAGATAGAGCTTGCGCAACAGGTTCACTATCTTCTTGTCTGAGACGTCGCGCTTCAGCACGACGTCTTCGGACAATCGAAACATGTCTTCGTCGCTCAGGTCTATTGATGGATCGATCAAATCGATGTATTCCTTCTGGGGGATGTACGGCTCGTGGACGTCCATGTAGTGTGTCCACAGGAAAAAGGGCGGGTGTTCACTCCCTCGGATGAAAGATGAGAGCCACCGGTCCACCATCTGGTTGATGATGTCTCCTTTTATGAACGGGCTCATAGGGGACACGTCTTCGTCCATGGAGTCGTAGAATTGATCCCACCCTCTGTCCCATCCGAAGTAGTCGCTCAGGTAGGGATTCGAATGGAAGGCGGCGGTCACGATGCCGGCTTTCTTGAGCGCTTGAGAGATCAACGTCCTTTTCGGTGACAGCCTCTCTAATCGTCTCTCCTCCTCCGCATAATCGAAGTGGTAGGAAGAGGTGAGAATACCAGGGAATGAAGCCTGGGTATACGGGGCGACCGCTTGCGCCCTGGTGAATCTGATGCTCTTCTCTGCGATAGAGTCCAGGAAGGGTGTGACTTCCTCCTGGCTGCCGTAGCACCCCAGTACATCTTTTCTCAAGGTATCTATCGTCAACAAGATCACATTTTTCATTTATGGCTCCTTCCCGTTCCCATAGTAGTCTATGAGAATATCCAACACCTCTGGCCGGCTGAACTCGGCCGGTGGCTTTCTCCCTTGTGAAAGCATCTTTCTTAACTCAGTACCACTGATGAGACACCGGTTCTCCTTGGCGTGCGGACACGTCTTGAGGGACGCCATGCCGCCGCACTTGTAACACCAGAACGTCCAATCGAGCTTCAACGGCTTGATATGGAGTGCACCGGGATCCAGTTCATCGAAGATGCGTTGGGCGTCGAATGGATCGTAGTATTGACCTACCCCTGCGTGGTCACGGCCGATGATCATGTGGCTGCAGCCGAAGTTCTGTCGGATGATCGCGTGGAGGATGGCCTCCCTGGGACCGGCATACCGCATCTCCATCGGGTATACTTTCAATACGAATCGGTCCTTCAGATAGTAACTGTCAAGCAGAGCGCGATAGCATTCCATTCGAACTTTGGCGGGAACGTCATCGGGCTTCAACGCGCCAACGATGGGGTGGATGAAGATGCCATCACAGACCTCGAGAGCGATCTTGGTGAGATACTCGTGGGATCTGTGCATTGGATTGCGTGTTTGAAATGCGGCGATGGTCGTCCACCCGCGCTTTGAAAAGATCCTCCTGGTCTCGGCCGGCCTGGCGAACTCCGGGAATTCCTTTGGGTATCTCCCCTCACTGACCGCCTTCACAGTTCCGCCCAGGTATACGTCTCCTTGACTGTAAAGCCTCCGGACGCCAGGATGGTGTTTGTCATCTGTACGGAATACTTCTCTGGCTTCCTCTTGCTTGTCGTAGGTGTACATCTCTTGGATGGACATCAGCCCCAAGATCTCGCCCGTGGCATCGTCCAGCAGACCAATCTCCTGGCCCTCCCTCAGTTCCTTTGCTTCTGTGCTTGAAACCGAGAGGGTGACCGGGATTGGCCAGAGCGTGCCATCCTCTAGTTTCATGTTCCGAACGACGCTGTCGTAGTCTGCCTGGCGCACGAAACCATCGAGTGGGCTGAAGGCGCCCATAGACAACATGATCAAATCGGAGACCTCGCGGGAGTTCAGTCGGGCCTGGGGTACGGTCTCCACTCTGCGGCGCGCCTCCCGGAGCATCTCTCCCTGCAATAGTAGGGGTTTCAGTCTCCCTCCGTGAGGTGGGATGGATTCTGCCATGTGAGTTCCCCTTCCGTTTCCAAGTTAGAATCTTGGTCGACCGTCGACCAATTATACGCGAGAAGTCACGTGTTGTCAAGTCTTTTTTCCTTGTGGCTGTGTTTGCCAAACTCTTGACAGTCCAGAAAGGTTGTGCTATAATGCATCAAGATGGTCGACGGTCGACCAAAACTCCGATCAAGTATCTTCTTCAGGGGGCATTGGCTTTTGGAGGTTTTAGATGGCAAATGATTCCATTTACGATCAGTTGAAGGTGGGGGTCATCGAGGCCGACACCGAGCGTCTGCTGGCGATGATCGATGATGCGCTTCGTCAGGACCTGGAGCCGATAGATATCGTGGAGAAAGGTCTCACGCCGGGCATGCGAGAGATTGGTGAGATGTTCAGGCGCTACGAGGTCTATTTGCCTGAGATGATGATGGCCGCTGAGACCTGGGAGCAGGCTATGCAGGTCCTCGATCCCAGGATCGCGGCTTCTACTGGCGATCGCCGTGCGGTCGGACGGGTGGTGATCGGCACGGTTAAGGATGATATTCACTCGCTGGGCAAGAACATCGTGATCACCATGTTAAAGGCCTCCGGTTTTGAGGTATTGGACCTAGGCATCGACGTGGCTGCTTCAACCTTCGCCATCAAGGCGGAGGAGGTCGACGCCGACGTAATCGCGGTCTCTGCCCTGATGACCACGACGATGCCACAGCAGAGGGATGTCATTGAACACCTGGAAGCGCGCGGGGTGCGAGATAAGTTCTACGTTCTCGTCGGCGGGGGCGTCACCACCCAGGGGTGGGCCGATGAGATCGGCGCCGATGGATATGGGGAAACGGCAGGCGACGCTGTGGCCCTGGCGTTGGATGCTGTAGCTGAGAAGGCGAAAGGAAGTGGCAAATGATCAGCTTCTCGAAGGTAGTGGATAGAGCACTTACCGGTCCCATATGCTCTGAGCGTGATTTCGAGCTTCGGATCTTTGTGCCAGCAGTGCGGCAGGTCGTCAAGAAGTACGACATTCGGTACGCCCCCCAGAACCCGGTCCCAGCCGATGATGGGTTGGCGGATCGGGTCTGGGAGGCCGGCGTGGAGTTATTGTGTGAGACGGGCGTCTATTGCCCCGACACAGAGCGCCGTATTGTCTTCTCCCGTGATGAGCTAGATGCAGCGCTACAGGTTGGGCCTCGGGGTGTCATATTTGGGGAGGGCAGCGACGCGAAGGCTGTGCCCAGGCGGGTGCCTGAAGATGTGACCCCGCCATGGTGCTCCGTTGGAGCGGGCGGTGGGCCGGTGTCTACCGAGCAGAACTTGGTGAGTTTGGTGAAAGCCTATGCCGAGAACCCACTGGGAGACTCCATCACTGCGCCTTCTCTGTCTAAGGTGGACGGGCGGTTGGTCGTGGCGGGCAGCCCGCTGGAGATAGAGGGCGCAATCCGCACGATGGTCCTGACGCGCGAGGCGCTGCGGCGGGCGGGGCGGCCGGGGATGCCGATCGTCAACGCGGTCTCGTCGGCGGTGCGGGCAGCGGGCCACATCGCGGGCCATCGATTTGGAATCCGGCCGACCGATGCACTTGAGATTGGGTCCGTCCACGAGATGAAGGTTGACTTTGACTCTCTCAACAAGGTGGCCTATTCGCTGGCCAATGGGAGTCTGATATATGGGGAAAACGGCGTCATTCTGGGTGGGCTCGCGGGTGGCCCCGCGGGTACGGCTGTGGTGACCGCGGCCTACAATCTGGTGGATTCGCTTGTTTTGCGTGCCGCTGTCCAGCATCCCTTCCCCACTCATTTCGATCTGCGCACCACGTCCACCCGCGACACTATCTGGGTGCGCAGCCTGGCCAACCAGGCTGTGAGCCGCAACAGTCCTCTACCAATCGTCAACATCGGCTACGCTGGCGCAGGCCCGATGACAAAGCAGGTGCTGTACGAGTTTTCGGCCTGGGTGATTGGATGCGTGGTGTCAGGTGGCTCTATCGAAGTGGGTGGCTCGGCCAAGGGTGTCGTGGTTGACCACACCAGTCCGGTCGAGCCTCTTTTTGCCAGCGAAGTTGCCCACGCCGTGGCTGGTATGGGGCGCAAGGAGGCGAACGGAATCGTCAACGCTCTGCTGGAGAAATACGAGGACAATCTGCGCGATCCGCCCAAGGGCCAACGGTACCAGGACTGCTTCGATGTGGAGACTGGGGTGCCTAGCGAGGAATTTGTGGAGCTGTACCAGGCAGTCAAAGGTGAGATGATGGATCAGTTCGGGTTGCAGTTCAAGCCCATTTCGGTCTACCCTTAGCGCTGCTGGGTTCTGTCAGGGGATAATTGACGGCGGATACGTCACGACAAGGAGTTACACAATGAGGAAATCGTTCATCAGAGATGTCAGGGCGCGAGAGGTCATTGACTGTCGAGGATACCCCACTGTACAGGTAGATGTTGTGCTTGAAGATGGCACTGTGGGACGGGCGGATGTGCCCTCCGGTTTGTCGACGGGGAAACACGAGGCTGTGGAGTTGAGAGACGGTGGCCCACGGTACCGCGGATTGGGCGTGCGAAGGGCGGTGTCCAACGTAAACGAGATCATTGGCCCTGCTTTGGTCGGACGGGATGTGACTCGGCAGCGGGAACTCGACGCGTTCATGGCGCAGGAGTTGGACGGGTCGGAGGACAAGTCCAAGCTGGGCGCCAATGCGATCGTGGGGGTTTCGCTCAGTATCGCACGGGCCGCGGCCGGTGCGCGGGGTGTCCCCCTTTACAAATACATCGATGCCAATGCCCACGTTTTGCCGGTTCCGCTCTTCAATTTGATCAACGGTGGCAAACACGCATCCAACGAGCTTGAGGTTCAGGAATTCATTATTATTCCCGTGGGGGCCGAGAGCCTGGCCCACGCGCTTCAGATCGCCACGGAGATCAACTTCGAGCTGCGGGATCTGATTGTCGATAAGTATGGGAGGATCGCCGTGAACGTCGGGGACGAAGGGGGATTCGCGCCGCCGATGCAGGGTTTGCGGGAGCCTCTGGACTATCTGGCTATGGCTGTGAAGCGGGCCGGATACGAGCAAGAGATCGTGTATGGACTCGATTGTGCGGCCAACAGCTTCTACGACGAAGGAACCGAGCGATATCACCTGGCTGGAGAGCAACTGACGCGAGAGGAGCTGATTGAGAAGTACAGAGAACTGCTTTCCATCTATCCCATCGTCTCCATCGAGGATCCGCTCCAGGAGGATGACTGGGAAGGGTTTTCCCAGGTAACGGCTGCGCTTGGAATTCAGATCGTGGGCGACGACTTCTTCGTCACCAATCCAGAACGACTCCGCAGGGGGATTGAGGCAGGAGCGGCAAATGCGCTGCTGCTGAAGGTGAATCAGATCGGGACGTTAACGGAGGCCCTTGACGCCGCAGCCCTGGCCTTCCGGAACGGATACGGCGTGCAGGTCTCGGAGAGATCGGGGGAGACAGAGGATCCCATGATCGCTGACCTGGTGGTCGGGCTGAATGCCGGTCAGATCAAGACCGGCGCTCCCGTGCGTGGCGAGCGGACCAGTAAGTACAATCGACTACTGGTCATCGAGGAGAAACTGGGCAGCCAGGGGAGGTTTGCAGGCAGAGACTTCCGGCAGCCGGTTGGTGTGTAGAGCATTGTGGCTGATGATGCATCACAGCCGAGCCAGGTGGGTGACTTGCGCGCCATCAGCATGGCGCCCTCTGAAAAGTAAGGGCGCGCGCCATCAGAATGGCGCCCTCTGAAAAGTGAGGGCGCGCGCCATCAGAATGGCGCCCTCTGAAAAGCAATGAGGTGCAAGGTGCTCGGCAAAGCATTCGCCTGGCCGAGGAGAAGGATCGGGATGTCCATTATCCACAATCAGACACAGTTGCTGAGCCACGGCGCCTGCAGTCTGCGCAGGAAGGCTATTGACCTCGTAGAACATGCCCTGGTGGCTGCCGACCCCTATCACGTGGTCAAGGAGCTCGTCCACCTTGAGGATGATCACCTCTTCGTCGGCGATCTATGCTACGACATGTCCCGGCGAGGCAAGATCTACGTGCTGGGTGCCGGAAAGGCTACGTTCCGGATCGCTCAGGCGCTCGATGAGATCTTGGGGTCACGAATTGAAGAGGGGGTGATCGCGGTGAACCAGTGCCCCTCCAATCACTTGGGGAGGATTCGAGTACTGGAAGCGGCGCATCCAATCCCTGACGAGAGAAGTTACGAGGCGGCACAGCAGATCATGATGTGCGCTCAACGGGCGGGAGAGGGCGACCTTGTGTTTGCCGCCGTAACTGGTGGAAGCTCTGCCCTTCTGTGTCACCCTGCAGAAGGCATCAGCCTGGAGGAGAAGCGGCGAGTTCACGAGCTGCTCCTGGCCTCCGGTGCGGACATCACGGCGATCAATGCCGTCCGCAAGCACCTTTCAAAGGTCAAGGGGGGACTGCTGGCCCAGGCGGTTCTGCCGGCGGAGTTGATCAACTTGACGGTGTCAGACGTGGTGGGAGACCCATTTGATTTCATCACCGGACCCACTGTCGCCGACACCTGTTCCGTGGAAGACGCGCTTGACGTGCTGAAAAGATACGATCTGTGGGACAAGGTAGCAGCGTCCGTTCGCAGGCATCTGAGCCGGGGGAGTCTGGTTGAGACGCCGAAAGCACTGGATGATCAGTGGGTGCGTACCTTCGTGCTCGTGCCCAGCGCAACTGCCTGCAATGCAGCCAGTAAGATGGCTGAAGATATGGGCTTCAAGCCTTTGGTTCTGACCACCTCCCTGGAGGGAGAGAGTGCAGACGCGGGTATGTTCTTGGGAGCGATCGCCAGGGAGATCGTGCTGACTGGAAGGCCGATCGATCGTCCCTGTGCGGTGATCGCCAGTGGGGAGACGACGGTCACGCTGCTGGATGCAGAAGGCTCTGGCGGCCCAAGCCAAGAGTTCGCGCTGGGTGCTGCGCTGAAGATCAAGGGGATGTCGCAGGTTGTGCTGGCCGCCGTCGACACGGACGGATTTGATGGCCCAACCCCGTTCGCTGGGGCGCTGGTCGATGGTGCTACTTGCGGCCGAGCTGAGGAACTGGGGTATGCACCGTTCCGCCAACTGAGGGCCCACGACACGACGCCAGTTCTTAGAGATGTAGGGGATGTCCTGCTGACCGGTCCCACCGGGACGAACATCGCTGACCTGGTGGTCATGCTTATTGGTGCAGGAGAAGGCTTGGGCTAACGGCCAGGCCCGTGTGCGCTAGGGATTGAGGAGGAAAGTCAGATGATCGATATTTCCGTGGATAAGATAAAGCGGGAGTCGGTGACGGATAAAGTAGTCGCGGCGCTCCGCAGTCGCATTCTGTCTGGCGAGCTGGAGCCCGGCACGCGGCTGATCGAGTCGTATTTGGCCGGCCAGTTTGGTATCAGCCGCGCGCCACTGCGTGAGGCCTTTCTCATCTTGGAGCGAGAAGGACTGGTTGTCTCGGGACACAAGGAAGGGACCTTTGTCGCGAAAGTCTCGGAGGACGATCTGCGGGAGATATACCTGGTCAGGAGTGTGTTGGAGGGCCTGGCTATGCGTCTTGCCGCTGAACGTATGACGAAAGAAAGATTGGGCCGGCTGGCGCGCACCGTGGAGCGTATGCAAGAGGCTGCCAGTCGCGACGACGCCGAGCAGGTCGTTGAGCTGGACCTGGAGTTTCACGATCTGATCTGGGAGTTCTCTGGGTGTAAGCGGCTGTACGAGGTGCTGTCCAATATGATTGGCCCCATTCGTATGTTCCTGGCGCTGAACACGCAGGTGTACGACGACCTGGTTGACAACGCACTGGAACACGTGAAATTGCTCGATGCGTTCTCGGGGGGCGACGTGCAGAAGGCGCAGGAGATGATGATTGCACACATTGAAGACGCCGGCGAAATGAACATCGCCTACGTACAGAGGAAGGCTGAACAGAGCTGAGTTCTAGTGGTGAGGATTGAGCCTGGTGAATTATCCCCACGTGGGACACTCCCGTGGTTCTCAGGATGCAGGAGCCTGTCATGAGAGTTGGACGCTTTGAAGTACACGGTAAGCCAGTGTTTGGGTTGATAGAGGGAGACACGGTCTGGGCCGCTGAAGGATCGGTGTTCGAGAGTCCGGAGAAGGAGTCGCTTCGCTTCCCTTCATGCCGAAAGGGCAGAGTTATTGGTCGTTTCAGCGAGCTGAAGGCACTGGTTCCCTGTGAGCCCACCAAGATTCTGGCTATTGGGAGGAACTACCGCCGGGCCGATATCGACATCCAGGCCGAGCCTCCCCAAGTCTTCATGAAGCCACTTACCACGCTCGTGGGCGGCGGGGATCCGATTGTCTACCCCTGGATGTCGCAGCGGGTGATCTACGAACCGGAATTGGCTGTGGTGATGGGCAAGCGTACCCGGAATGTCCCCGTCGACAGGGTCCTAGACCACGTGTTTGGCTACACGTGTGCGAACGACGTCACCGCCAAGGATCTGAATGTTTCGGACCGGTTGGGGGCTGGCCGGGCGAAGATATTTGACACTTTCTGTCCTCTGGGGCCTGTGATCGCCACGGGGATAGATGGGAACGATCTGGCTATCTGTGGACGTCTCAACGGCCAGCCAGGCCCATCATCGCGGACGTCGCATATGATACGTCGGGTGGAGGAAGTAGTATCTTTCATCTCCTGTGTGACGACGCTGCTGCCCGGAGATGTCGTTCTGTTCGCCACGCCGGGTACGCAGGAGGTCCACCCCGGTGACGTGGTCGAGGTGGAGATCGAAGGGATCGGGGTCTTGCGCAATCCGGTCGTCGCTTCTGCAAGCGGTCCGGTGCGCTGGCAGTTGTCGTGAGCGGACGGGTGCGCCCTCAGAATGGCGCCTTTCGAAAAGTATAGGATGGGAGGGGACGTTCTGTGAGCCAAAACCTGGGTACGCGCGGGTGCGTTGTTCTGGCGGACAACCAGCCACACGTTCGCATGGACGAGCAGGCTCTGGCGACCCTCGCCAACTCGAGTGATTTGGTCAGGCTGGAGTTTGGCTATGCGCGGGAAGAGCTCTTTCGCGCCTTGGTTGGGGCCGATGTCGTCATCTCGATCCACGCGCCGATCACGGCGGACATGATGGACGCAGCCTCCCGGCTTAAGTCGATCGTCATATTCGGGGTGGGGTATGATCACGTCGATGTTGCAGCGGCCACAGATCGGGGCATAACCGTCAGCAATACCCGAGGGGCCAATGCGGAGGCGGTCGCCGAACTTGCGTTTTCTATGATGATGAACCTGGTGCGCAGGACCTGCCAGGCTGACTCGCTGGTCCGGGCCGGGAAGTGGCGACCGGGGAGCGCCCTGCCTTCCTGGCTTTGTGGCAGGCAGCTTTGGGAAAAGACCGTAGGCATCGTTGGGTTGGGGAACATCGGTCGGCGGGTGGCGCGGATCGCGGCTGGTTTTGACATGAGCATCCTGGCCTATGACCCCTACGTGCCAGCAGCGGTGGCGCAGCGGTTGGGTGCACGGCTCGTCGATCTGCAGACGGTGTTCCGCGAGGCGGATGTAGTGACTATCCATATTCCTCTCAGTGCCGATACCGAAGGGCTGGTGAACACAGACCGGTTAGCCCTGATGAAGTCGACCGCATATCTCATCAACACCTCTCGCGGAGCGATCGTGGATGAAAAGGCCCTCTTGCAAGCTCTAGCGGAAGGTCGCATCGCGGGAGCTGGGCTGGATGTGTTCTGCGTAGAACCTCTTCCTTCGAATCATCCCTTGTTGAGTTTCGACAACGTGATTTTGAGTGCGCACATCGGTGGGTTCACAGCAGAGACAATGGAGGCAGCCTCCGCGAGTATCGTCAGACGGGTGCAGCAGGTGCTGGCAGGTGAAGTTCCTGATTGCCTGGTCAACGAGGCCGCGTTGAAGGGTCGCTAATCGGGAGTTCCACTCAAGGATGGGATTATCAGACGCAACGGTGGTCCCATCGGAAAGGAGAATCAGACGATGGATAGAGAGAATGTGATATTGATCACCTTGGATGAGTTTCGTCCAGATCGCATCGAGCCGTATGGGCAGCGGCGGATCAAGACACCGTTCATCAACCGGATTGCCGAGGACGGTGTGCTTTTCGAGACGTGCATGGCGCCTTCTTGTCTCACGCCGATATCTCACGCGGCTATACTGACGGGACTCCACTCGCCGCATAATGGTTTCAGAGATCCTTTCTGCCAGATCCAGGCTCCGAGGATCGCCGAGATCATGAAGGACAATGGCTACAATACGGCGGGGTACGTGGGAATCGACTATCTGGGAGAGGCGCAGGGCTTCAGCGCGGGGTTTGACGTCTACGATCTCCCCGACGAGGGCTCGGATATGTGGCCCCACCGGGACCGGGTGCATTTCGGCAATCTGTGGCAGGACAAGTGTTTCGACTTCATCAGGCAGAACCAGTCTTCGCCTTTCTTCATCTGGGGTCACTACTTTGAGTGCCACAGCTTGACCGAGATTGGGTTGCTCAAGCGGGGTCTGTTGAAGGAAGGATACTTGCCGGAGTTCGAGTACTACGACGCCAAAGTGGAACTTATGGACCAGAGAATTCTCTTCAAGCCGCTGCTTGAGCTTTTGGACAAGTTGAATCTCTATGATAAGACCACCATCGTCGTCATGGCGGACCACGGCACATCCCTGGGCGAGCACGAAGCTCCGCCAGCTCCGGGGCTCGGTTTCCGGTATCCGCAGCACGTCTTCCTCTACGACGAGGATATCCACATCCCTCTGATCATCAAGAGTCCCAAGCTGCCCAAGGGCAAGCGAGTGCCGGGCGTGGTGCGGGGTGTCGACGTTGTCCCCACCATCCTCGACCTGGCGGACATCGAGACCTTTTACTCCTTCGATGGGCAGAGCTTGCTGCCGGTTGTGGAGGCGGGCGAAGCCAAGGGGTTGGTCAACTACTCCGAGGAGATGTGGATCGAGAGAGGCCCGGGTGACTTCCAGGGAATCCGGACGGATGAGTACATGTATATGATTGACCGGCGGAACGGCGACGTCGAGGAGTTCTACGACCTGGCGAACGATCCGGGCCAGCAGCATAACCTGATGGACAGCCTCGCCGAGGAACATCGACGTGTGGTGAAACAGATGCGCGCCCAGGTCGACCTCTATTACAAGGCAGATGATGAGACGTCCCGGGTATCAAAGGAGAAGGAGAAAAGAATCCGGGACCGCCTGCGCGATCTGCACTACATATAGGCCGAACGTAGAAGAACACATCGGCTTACACGAGCCCGGTCGCAAACAAAACAGTCTCAGTAACAAATGTCTGGACCTCCGAGGTCTCGCCTGGCTTTCGCACGGCCGGCTTTGCAGTAGATGCATTGTACGTGCATTATCCCAGGCTCCCGCTGGAGACCTCGGAGGTCGTCTACAAGTACAGCACTATCATCTGGGCGCACGTCATAGACCCGCCAGGAGGCAAAAGAGAAATGAGTGAACGGACTCCTGAGTACTTGCTGCTAAATGGGGAAATCGTTCCTTTCGCGGAGGCCAAGGTACACATCCTGACCCCAGCGTTTAAGTTCGGCGCCTCGGTCTTCGAAGGGATCCGTGCTTATTGGAACGCAGAGGAAGAGCAGCTCTACATCTTCCGTCTGGACGCCCACACCAGGCGTCTTCACCAGTCTGCGAAGATTATGCGCATGGAGATGTCCGAATTGGTGCACCAGCTCAATGGGAAGACTATTGAGCTGGTGCGAAAGAACGACCTGCGAGAGGATTGTCACATTCGGCAAGTCCTCTTTGTCAACAGTATCCGGAGATCTGGTTTGACGCAGACGGGACCCGTGGGTACTTTCGTGGCCGGCTATCCCCGTGGCCGGCCATTCACGGGGAAGGGGGACGAGGGAATCCACTGCTGCGTGAGTTCCTGGCGTCGGATCTCCGACAATGCGATTCCGCCGCGGATAAAATGCGGGGCCAATTATCAGAACGCCCGCCTGATTCTGCTCCAGGCAGAATTGGACGGCTACGACGGGGCGATCGTGCTCAACGAAGCTGGAAAGGTCTCGGAGGATCCGCGGGCCTGTTTCTTCATGGTGCGCGATGGCGTGCCCATCACCCCTCCCGTGACGAGCAACATCCTTGAGAGCGTCACGAGGGCCACGGTGATCCAGTTGTTCCAGGAGGTACACGGCGTCGAGGTTCAGGTCAGAGACATCGACAGGACGGAGCTCTACGTTGCGGACGAGGCGTTTCTGTGTGGCAGCGGCTTTGAGATCACGCCCATAGTCTCTGTGGACAAACATCAGGTCGGTGAGGGTGTGCTCGGGCCACTCACAGAGCAGATTCGAGAGACGTACTTTCGGGTGGTGCGGGGCGAGGTTCCGCTGCACCCCGAGTGGCGGACGCCGGTGTACTGAATGTCTGTCCGAATCGGAGTGAGATTGGATATGGACAGCCCGGCCTGCTGTCGTCCGATGGAATTATTTAGGTTTCGTCAAGGCCTGCTCTTCAGACCTTATTCCGGAACTCCTTGTATTGCGGAAGCCAGTCGCCGTTCTATGCAGAGTAGCCGGATAGAATGAGGGGTATGTGCGGCTATCTATTGCCGCGCGAACGGCTCGCGCTTGGGAGGCCGTGGAACAGCCTCGCGGGTTTGCCGGATCGTTGCCTATTCGTTGGTGACCACGCTGGCAAACGTTTCGTTGCAGGGAAAGGAGGTGCTGGCATTCGAAAAGTCTGACAGGTGCAAAATGGCTGTTCTGATAAGTCGACCAAACCTCAGGAGGAGGACTTCAAATGACAGGGAAGAAAAGGTATAGGATAACACGGAGAGATTTCCTGCGCGGGGTGGCACTTGGTGGTGCCGGGGCGTTGATATCCTCTTGCGCGCCCAAGGCAGTCCCTGCCCCAACAGCGGCTCCGGAACAAGCCGCTCCGACTTCGCTACCTGCGACTGCTCTACCGGAACCTACTTCCACTCCAATGTCGGAGCCAACGCCTACTGTGATGAAGAGGGGCGGTGCGTTGGTGGCGGCACAAGATGTCGATCCGATTACGTTTGACCCTCAGCAGTGTACAGCCTTTGCTTGCCACTCGACCTACGATCATATGTATCAGGGCCTGGTGATGTACGACGAGAACCTCAACATCGTGCCTGCCCTGGCGGAGTCCTGGGACGTGCCTGACGAGCTGACCTACATCTTCCATCTGCGCAAGGGTGTCAAGTTCCACGATGGCTCCGATTTCACCGCTCGCGACGTCAAGTACACCTTTGATAGGGCCTTGGACCCAGACACGGCTGCTGGCATGGTCCGGTACATCAGCCTGGTCGACACGGTGGAGATCATTGATGACTACACGGTGAAACTGACCACGAAAGAGTTCGACCCTGCCCTGCTGGGTGCGTGCGCCTCTGGCCGAATCGTTGACATCATCCAGGAGGGAGCGGCAGACAGTATGAACTTGGGTGTCATGGGCATCGGAACAGGGCCTTTCAAGTTGGTAGAGTATGTGGCCAACAGTCATTTCACGTTCGAGAAACATCAGGACTACTGGGAAAAGGACCTCCCCTACCTTGAGGACTTGACTTTCAAGATCATGCCAGACGAGGATACCAGGATCGCGGCCCTCAGGACAGGAGCTGTTGACTATGCTCCTATATCGGCAGTTGGTGCAATGCGTCTGTTGGGAGAACCTGGCATTGAGGTTCTTCGGGGACCCAGGGCGTGGGTGGCGTACTTCTACGTGAACACGAGCCGGGAACCCTTCAATGATCTGCGCGTCAGGCAGGCGATTAACTATGCCATCAACCGACAGGAAATCATCGACAAGGCTGTCGGTGGGGCAGGAGCGGTCACCGGCCCGATACCGCCTGGCTATGGAGATTGGTACATCCCGGAGAGTGAACTGCCGTGGGAATACAACCTGGAGAAGGCGAAGCAACTCCTGACGGATGCTGGCTATCCCGATGGGTTCAAGACCACTCTGAAGTGCTCTCCGCAGTATCCAGAGATGGTTGACTCGTCGATCGTCTTCGCTGAGCAGATGAAGGCGTTGAACATCGAGGTAGAGATCATTCAGTTGGAGTGGGCGCAGTTGATCAAGGAAACTAAAGCCCCTGATTGGGACTTCGATCTCAGGACAGGTGCTTTCACTTATCGTCACGATCCGAGCCAGTACGTGGTCTACTTCCGCACGGATGGAAGCGCACTCAATCCGGGGTACAGCAACCCCAAGGTGGATGAGCTGTACGATGCCTCTGTCGCAACGGCCGATGCTGGAGAGCGCCGCAAGCTATACCTGGAACTGCAGGAAGTGCTTATGGATGATCTTCCCATGTTCTGGCTGTACGCTGGCGTGAACTTCGAAGCCATTAGAGAGTCCGTCAAGGGCTACAGGCAACTCTTCAATGCGAAACGGACTTTCCTTAAGACCACTTGGGTAGAGACGTAGTTCCACTCAGGAAACGGTTTTTGTGGGAGAAACAGGGATGGGTGATTGGGAGCAGCCTTGTCTGACACGCAGGGCCTAGCTGTCAAGCGCGAGCACACGGTCTTGGCGAGCGGCAGGCTGCTCCCTAACAGTGCACACAGATAGGCAGGGTGTAATGGTTGGCCGTACCAGGGAGGATCAGGTTGACTCAGTACATCGCGAGACGAATAGTTGTCACAATCCCTTTGCTACTAAGCATATCCATAGTGCTGTTCGTTCTGTTGAGAATAGTGCCTGGCGACTTTGCAGATGTCTACGAGGGAATGGAGGGTATGATGTCGCCGGAGGCAGCGGCCAAATTGCGCCATTCTTTAGAGTTGGATCTGCCCGTGCATGTGCAGTACTTGCGGTGGCTGGGACGCGTGATTCAGGGAGATATGGGGCGCTCAATGCGAACAGCGGAGCCTGTGACAGAGTTGATTCTGGCTGGCCTGCCGGTCACCGTTGAGCTGATGGTTATGTCTCTAGTCGTGTCTGTGGTGATCGGTGTACCGCTGGGCATAGGAGCCGCCGTGGGCAGAAACTCAAAGCTTGACCTGTTGTTGCAGCCACTGGGTGTCATCGGTCTTTCCGTTCCACGGTTCTGGATGGCGGTGATGCTGATATTGGTTGTCTCTCGCACGTTTCACTGGATGCCTCCTCTATTCTGGGTGTCACTTTTTGAGAACCCCGGCGATAACCTGAAACAGATCTTGCTTCCTGTCATCACACTGGCATTGCCGATGGTTGCGCTCATAATGCGTTTTACCCGGTCATCCCTGCTGGAGGTGCTGGGTGAGGACTACATAAGGACCGCCCGCGCCAAGGGCCTGACGGAGGCACTGGTGCTTTATCGCCACGCGCTCAAGAACGCAATGATTCCGGTCGTCACCGTGGTAGGTATGCAGGCGGGATATCTTATGGGCGGTTCGGTCATTATTGAGCAGATTTTCTCTATGCCGGGCATTGGATGGGTGTTGCTCAGCGCTATGCACCAACGTGACTATACTGTCGTCCAGGCGACTGTGCTTTTCATGGCAGCGAGTTTCACCCTGGCAAATTTGGTGGTCGATATAGTGTATGCTTATCTGGATCCCAGAATTCGATACTTCTGATCTGAGTCTATGCCCGTAGGTAAGAGTGGCTGTGTCAAGAGTGACAGTAAGGATTGCAGTAGAATGGAGGAATGAACGATGAAATCGGCAGCCATCGATGTTCACCTGCAGGGAAGGGCATTCCCCACACTGGACGGGATTCAGGCGGTAGGTCGAGTCATCGGCAAGCATTGGGTTGGTACTCTCGGGATGTTCATTGTCTTGGTTGTCATCGCGGTCGGTGTGTTCGCTCCGCACTTTGCACCATATCTGCCAGATGAGCAGTTGGGAGCAAGGCTCGATTCACCAAGCCCGCAGTTTTCCCTCGGGACTGACGAATTCGGCCGGGATGTCTTGAGTCGTATTATTTGTGGAGCCCGCATCTCGTTGTACGTTGGGGTCGTGTCTGTCAGCATCTCTCTGGTGTTTGGCGGATCTCTGGGGATGATTGCGGCGTTTTTCGGCGGCCGCGTGGACAGCGCAATTATGCGGTGTATGGATCTGTTATTCTCGATTCCCTCCTTGGTCTTGGCACTAGTGATCACGGGCACGCTGGGTCCTAGTTTGACCAACGCAATGCTAGCCATTGGCATTGTCTACACGCCCAGATTTGCCAGGGTAGCCCGCGGGCCAACGCTTTCCATTATGCAGCAGCCGTACGTCGAAGCGGCACGCAGCATTGGAGCGGGTCATCTGAGAATTATGCTGCGCCACGTATTGCCGAATATCCTGGCGTCGCTGATTGTCCAATCTACTCTGGCTTTCTCCACAGCTATCTTGACTGAAGCATCCCTGTCTTTTCTTGGGCTAGGTACACAGCCACCTGACCCCTCGTGGGGTACGATGCTGGGGACCGGACGCAAGTTCATGGAGTTCGCGCCTTGGGTTGCAGTGTTTCCGGGTCTCGCCATTATGATCGCTGTGCTAGGCTTCAATCTCTTGGGGGACGGACTCCGGGATTTCTTCGATCCCAGGATTCGTAGGCGGGCACAGTAGGGGGTAGGATTGACACGGTCTTGTGCCACCGCAGGAGAACTTGGGAATTGGTTTCTATGAAGCACGGAGGTGCATGATGGGACAACGTTTGAAGAAAGCAAAGAAGCTCATACTCATTGGGTTGGACGCACCTATAGCCAAACGGGTGTATGCCTACGCTCAGGCTGGTGAGCTACCTGCAATACAAGGACTTATCGAGCAAGGAGTCCGCGCTCGGCACTGTCTCGGGTTCTATCCGACCAGTACACCGCCCAATTGGACCACCATTGCCACAGGGTGCTCGCCGGGTACACACGGGATCACCGGCTTCAACGTCCATGTCCCCGGTGAAGACTTGAGCAAGACAACGCCAGCTTTCGATTCGCGTCTGTGTCGTGCTGAGTATCTCTGGACAACCGCGGAGCGGGTGGGAAAAGTGAGCATTGTGTTCAACTACCCTTGTTCATGGCCTCCGACACTTGAAAAAGGCATCGTTGTCTTTGGCGCTGGTACCGGCGTTAACTGGTGGGTAACGGCACACCCTGACGATGGCATAGATCGGCCAGGCTATACATTGGCTAACTCCCAACTCTTTGCCACGGAAGTGTACCCACTGGCCAATTCGATCGAATTGAAGCCGGCAACCGGGTGGTCGAATGTGTCTATCGCCGAAGGGGATCTGGAGGCGGACTTGGATCTGGTGTTTCGTCAGGCTGTCTTTTCTATAGAGGACAAGCAATGGCATATGCTGCTCCGTGCCTCGGCAGGGAGGGACTTCGACCGAGTCATATTGTCTGAGAGCAAGGACGGTGATGATGCTTTTGCCGATTTGAGAGTGGGAGAATGGAGTCCCGTAGTCTTCCAGCAGTTCGAGACGGCTACTGGCTCTAGGGAAGGAGCATTCCGCTGCAAACTCCTGGAACTGTCATCCGATGGGCGGCAAATCAGGCTTTATGTCACTGTGATCGATGCCACAGAGGGCTACACGTACCCGCAATCCGTGGCTGTGGAACTCAAGTCGGCCGAGGCGTTACCGTCGGCAAGAGATGGATACTACCCGTTTCTGTTCGGTTGGATTGACTTGCATACGCTAAGGGAAACCATTGAGTTCCAGCACGTCTGGTTCGCTGAGGCTGTGGAGCATCTACTGACAACCAAGGAGTGGGATATCTTTTTCACCCAGGTGCATGCCCCGGACTGGATGTACCATACTTTCTCGACCAAGCTGGAGCCAGCGACGGCGTCGGATGATCACGAGGTAGCGGAGTACCAGGCCATTGAACTGGCGGTGTATCAGAGCCTGGACCGTCTGATCGGGCGGATGTTAGCCTGTGGAGACGAGAACACTCTCGTCGTCCTCACTTCTGATCATGGCGCCAAGGCGACAACTCGAGATGTCCAAGTGGGAAACATACTGGTACAAGCAGGGCTGACGACACTCAAGGATGTGCCGACGGGACCAGACGGCCGCCCGACCGTGGAAATCAAAGGGGCATTCAAATCCCCATATGCACAGCATGAGATTGATTGGACGCGTACGGTAGCGTACGCCCAGCGTCCCGGTCACATCTACATCAACGTGAAGGGCAGAGATCCACGCGGCATAGTGGAGCCAGGCGTGGAGTACGAGTCTGCCTGTGATCGTGTCTTGGCGGCATTGTATGACTATACTGACCCGGAAGCGAATCTTAAGCCTGTATCCCTCGCTCTTAAGCGACGAGACGCACGAATCAGGGGGCTGTACGGTGAGGGTGTTGGCGACATTGTGTATGCCGTCCATCCGGAGTTTGGGCACGAGCACGGTCACCAACTCACGACGTCGGATTTTGGAATTGGATCATTGGAGCCGATGTTCGTCATGAAGGGGCCTGGCGTGAAGCATGGTGTCGTGCTTGAGCGTACGGTGTCTTTGGCTGACATCGTGCCTACCGTGTGTCATTTGATGGAGCTACCTGTTCCACCGACGACGGAGGGAGCCATCATCTACCAGGCTCTTGAGAACCCGAATGGGCAACTGGAGGAGCTCCAGACCGTTCGTCGCAACTACGCCCGACTGGAGCGTGCTTTCCAGAGTGGGCAGGCTGAAACACATACCTATTGAGCCGATGGCCACAGGCAGGTTAGGTTTGGCAAGAATACGAGACCAGCATCCTTCTTGGGAGACCAGAGCATGACAGGCGAGGCTTTCCCTCTCATTGAGGTATCGGGCAGTGCCTATCAACTGGGGTACCAGCACGGCGCTCAGGCTTCCGATTTGGTGAGGAGATATATCCAGTGGATCGAGAAGCTAACCCGCGTGTCCAAAGGAGAGCTGTGCCGGAATGCTATGGCCTTTCTTCCCTCGATCGAAGCCTTGAGTTCTCCTCTGGTGGAGGAAATTCGGGGGCTGGCGGACGGGGCAGGCATAAGCTTTGAGGAGGCATTGCTCTGCCAAGCTCGCGCCGAGGCAGCACGCGTGAACGAGGAGGGATGCACCTCTTTTGCGCTGACGGGATCAGCCACTGCCGATCATCAACCTTTGGCAGGCCAGAACCAAGACCTGCGACCAGAATACGCGGACGTTGGCATTCTGCTTCATGTGAAGCCCACCGATGGACGTCCTGAGACGCTGATGTTTACGTTCGCCGGACAGCTTGGCTATGCAGGTATGAACCAATATGGCCTATCCCAGTTCGCCAACGGCTTGTACGACTACCGATGGCAGCCCAGATTGCCACACTACCCTCTGAAACGGATTATGCTGGAAAAGCGGACCGTGAACGAGTGCGTGGAACTTCTGGCGCAGCACCGGACGTGTTCGGCCGCCAATGTGGTGCTTTGCGACGGCCAGGGTCAAATCGCCGACGTGGAAGTCCGCCCTGAAGGCATTGCCATATTTGATGATGAACACCCAGGCATGCGTATCCACACTAACCACTTCTTGACGCGCCAATTCGCTGTCCACGAAACCAACTCCATAGCTGACTCTGTCCCTCGCCTGGCTCGTATGCGCGCTCTGATAGATGAGAACTGGGGGCAGATCACTTTGGAGACGATGAAGACCATCCTTGCGGATCACCAGGGCGATCCCGGTGGCATATGTAGGCACGGGCAAGGAGGCATGCATTCTATCGTTGGCTACATCGCCGAGCCAGCGAAAGGGCTGCTACACATCCGCCGCGGGCATGGCTGTCTGGGTACGTGGCACACGTACGAGGTGTCATAGGGGACCAATTCAGCAGTTCGCCGCACGTGCGCGAAGCTGATGGGGAGCTGTCTGGCACCTTTCTGTGCACAAAGCCGCGTCAAATGCGGGTCGAATGCAAGATCGATGCAGCGCTGACTTCGCACAGGCTTGGTCAGACTCTCGATGTCAACGCTGAATCAGAGATACAGGAGATGAGTCTATGACTACCATTCTGAAAGCAGCCCGTTTGATCGATGGGACCGGGCGTCGGCCGTTGTCCGACCCTGCGATCATTGTTGATAGAGGACGAATCGAGCGTATCCTGCCCGCGCAAGAACTCCCGAAGTTGGAGTCAAACGGTGCCGAGGTGCTCGATTTCGCAGGGAAGACAGTCCTGCCTGGTATGATCGACGGTCACACCCATCTGGTCTTTGACCCGGCGGCTGAAGACCGTGACATGGCGCGAAAGAGGATGCTGGAAGAGAGTGATGCACGGCTTGCGTTGCGCGCGCTGCAGAATGCACAGACGGCACTGTTTGCCGGAGTGACAACTGTAGGAGACTGCGGCGGCAGGGGGTTTGTCACGCTCGAGGTCCGCGATGCCATAGCTAGTGGGCTTGTTGTGGGTCCGCGCCTGGTCGTGAGCGGTCCACCGATCACACTCACGAATGGGCATCTGCATTACATGGGATATCATGCGGACAGTCCCAACGAGATGCGCAAGGCAGCGCGGGTGCTAATCCGCGAGGGTGTGGACTTCCTCAAGATTATGGCCACCGGTGGAAATATGACGCGAGGCACAAACTCCTCTACGGCGCAGTACACCGTAGAGGAGTTAAAGGCAGCCGTCGATGAGGCACATCGGGTGGGCCGCCGGGTCGTCGTCCATGCGCACGGAGCACCAGGGGTTCGCAACGCGATTGAGGCAGGTGTGGACACAATCGCTCATTGCAAGTGGCAAGTGGAGATGTGGGGCCGGGCCTACGAACCGAGGCTGAGGCAGGAGCTTGGACAGGGGGCCAGCTACTGGCAGCCACCGGGAAGGGACTACGACTCGGTGCTGGTCGAGGAGATGGCCAAACGAGGGATCGTCGTCGACATCACGTTCTCCAGTGTACGGCGAGCACTGATCCCCCAGGAACAGATGACTACTGAAGAGCAAGAGTCCTGCCTGAATAAATTGCAAAAGCTACACGAACACTACGGGATGATGAGGCAAGCTGGGGTCACGGTAACCATCTCCAGCGACGCGGGTGCTGCAGGGACGACGTTCGAGAACTTTGCGTTAGGCCCGTTGGGGATAGTCAAAGCGGGAGTTATGGATGCAATGGAAGCCATCGTTGCTGTGACCAGGCTCCCAGCCGAGGCTATCGGCCTGGAGACTGAGGTCGGCACCGTGGAGCCCGGCAAGTGCGCGGACTTGATCGTGGTCGATGGTGACCCCTTAGAAGATCTACGCAATCTCGGCAAAGTGGAGTTCGTTATGCTGGCCGGTCGCCCCGTTGTCTCTGAGCTCTGATGCAAGCGGGCGGGACCGATCGATGACCACGTAGGCAGGGTTAAGCTCGCTACAGCTTTCGGAGACGGTGAATTACCCCGATTCAGGAAAGATAAGGCTGGTGGATAGGTAGCCAGGCCCGTATGGGCTGGTCGTGGAACCCTTGCATTCTTAGAAGTTGTTCAAGAACAACTTTCCAGCATTGTTCGTCAAGAACGAGCACAAAGTGCGAAGTCATTGATGAACAATGCCTAAGTCTGGACTGGACATTCGCTGGGAAAGGTTCACCTATGCTGGCAGAAGTCATAGATGCCCACGCGCACGTATGGGTCGAGGATTCGCCGCAGTATCCCCACCATCCGATTTCGGTTCCTCGGCGTTCTCCTTCGCCGTCCGCCTCCGTAGAGCGGCTCTTGGCTGAGATGGATGGCAACGGGGTTACCTACGCCGTATTAGTCCAGGCGAGTCTATATGGCTACGACAACTCCTACGTGGCTGATTGCGTTCGCCGCTACCCCGGCCGGTTCGCCGCGGTGGGAATGGTCGATGTCCGGTCAGAGACGCCGGTTGAGCGCCTGGCCTACTGGGTCACCGAGCGCGGGCTTCAAGGTGTGCGCCTGGCCCCATTACTCAAATCCCAGGCTGATGTTTTGCGCCACCCAGGAGCCAGGGAAATTTGGGAAGGAGCAGCTAGGCTAGGCGTGCCTGTCTGCTTGCTCCTGACACCTCGCGACATTGCGGATGTGGAGAAGTTGATAAGAGCGTGCCCGGAGACCAGGGTGGTCATTGATCATCTCGGACGCCCGGACCTGTGCAATCAGGATCCCTCCACGGTTCTCCAGCCTCTCCTCAATCTCGCTCAATATCCCTGTGTCTACGTCAAGGTGTCAGCTCTACCAGTGATCTCTGAGGCGCCCTATCCGCACACAGACACTTTTGCCCTGATTTGCAGGGTATACGAGCGCTTCGGATCCCGACGTATGGTATGGGCCACGGACTTCCCCCACATCTCAAGCCAGTGCGGGTATGCAAATGCACTGGCCATCCTGCGCCGTCAAATGCCGTTCCTTACTCACGATGACAAGGAGTGGATTCTGGGAGGAACGGCTCGGGTCCTGTGGGCTTTCAAGTAAACCGACGTAAGATATGCACTGTGCTCACAAGTGGAGCAGGATCCGGCCAAGGCGAACCTGGAACCAGAGGCTCTTGGAGAGATAGCTCATGCGAGAAGGTAAGCGCGTCGAAACTCTGATTGAGAAGCACCGGAACTTCTTCGACCTTGCCGACACAGATCGGCCTCTCTTTGGCATTCGCAGACAATGGGATCACTTGCCACCGTCGTTCTTGCTCGAATCGTTGGGTCGGGGGGCGCTCGTTCGGCCAGAGGATCTTGACTTTGGGCCCTTTCTCAATTGGTACGAGACCTTCTTGGAAGAAGATGCTTGCATTCCAGATGACACATTCCATCCCGCGAAACCCTACTTCTCCATCCCATGGATGGAAGCCATGCTAGGCTGTTCAGTGCGCCTTCACTCCACCACGATGTATCCAGAACCGGTCCTCGATTCCTGGGATAGACTTGGAGAGCTTGATTTTTCTCTTGGCAATGCCTGGTTCCACAAGCTGCTGGAATTCACCCGCTCCTTGGTTGAGCGTTTCGGCTCCGAGTTCCCGTTGTGCACAACGATGCTGCGTGGGCCAGGGGATTTGATGGCGGCTCTGAGAGGGCGCCAGCGCTTCTGCCTGGATCTGTACGACCACCCCCAGGAGGTAAAGGCTCTCGCGGGACGCTGTGCCAGGATGTGGATTGCAGTGACCAAGGCACAGTTGGCCATCAGCCTGCCCTATAGGGGGGGGTACTTCAACAGAATGCACTTGTGGACGCCAGGGACGACTACCACTCCGCACATCGATTTCTCCACCTTGATCTCGAGGGAGATGTTCAACGAGTTCCTACTTCCAGGCGAACGAGATATCGTCAACAGCTTTGACTACCCTATCTACCACACCCATTCCAGTTCGGCGCACATCTTCGATGATCTGCTGGACATGGATAACGTGGCGGGCATCCAAGTTACTGTCGACAAGGTTGGGCCAGGACTCTCTGACCTGATCCAGATCCTGGCGAGGGTGAAAGAGAAGAAACCGGTGGTCGTAATCGGCAAGTTCAGCAAGTCGGATATGGCTAGACTGGCTGACACCCTGTCGCCACGAGGGCTATGTCTGATGTTCTGGGTGGACAGCATTGAGGAGGCTCAAGCATTGATCGCATGGGCCCACCGTACTTGGCCCCGCTAACGATAGCTGCACATTGCCGGATGGAGCCTGTGTTGTCTCTACAAAACTTGCTTCAGGAGGTATGTACCGTATGAGTGAACCTGTTTCTGGGGCCTGCGCATTGGCCTATGGCGCGATCGACGCGGCTGTTTCGCTGGTGACCGGTTATCCGGGTGCGCCAGTCACCGCCATCGTAAACGATATCCTGCGACTTGCCCCGGCTGGCGAAGTGCATGTGGAGTGGAACAGCAACGAGAAGGTCGCCATCGAGATGGCTTTTGGAGCATCCCTGGGCGGGATGCGCTCGCTGCTGTGTGTCAAAGGCGTGGGGCTGAACGTCGCGCTCGACCCGCTCATGGCCTTCAATCTCTCCGGGTGCAACGCCGGGCTGGTCATCCTCGTCGGAGATGACCCTGGAAGCTGGGGGTCGCAGAACGAGCAGGACAGCCGGCCGCTGGCTCTGACGGCCGAGGTGCCACTGCTGGAGCCCACGACCGTCTCCGATGGACGGGCAGCGGTGCGCCGGGCGTTCCAGATGTCGGAGGAGACCGGGCTGCCGATCGTCGTACGCATCACCCGAGCGCTCACCCTCGCGGAGGAGCAGATCGATCTTGCGCCGATCGCCGGCACTGACGCAGCCTTCCGCGATGCGTCCCCGCCGCCCTTTCAACGTGAGTATATGCGCTGGGTCGTTCTGCCGATCAATGCCGTGCCTTTCCATCTGCGCCTGGGAGAGCGGCTGGACGCGGTTCAAGCTCATTTCGATGAGTCGCCGTTCAACGGAGTGGAGGGGAAGGGGCGGCAGGGGGTGATCGCGGCCGGGTTTGCCTATCAGAAGCTTGCAGATCTGCTCGGCGGCGTCGTTCCTCCTGCGCTGCGTGTGCTGCGGCTGGGGACCGCCTTTCCGCTGCCCGCGGGCCTGGTGACGGGCTTTTTGCGCACAGTGGAGTCGGTGCTTGTTCTGGAGGAGACCACCCCGTTCGTCGAAAGGGGTGTGCGGGCGGCTGCGCAGGCGGCGGGGCTAACGTTGCCCATCTGTGGCCGCGACACTGGTCACGTCCCTCGCGCTGGTGAGCTGTTTGCTCCCCATGTCGCGGATGCGCTGAATCATTTTGTACCCCAGCTCGGCCTGCCGACGGGGGGGGAGAGCGGTCGACCCAGGCCCAGCCGGCGGCCTCTCTGTGACGGTTGTCCTTACGGCCCGACTTTTGACGCGCTCATGGAGGTTATCGACCAGTTGGGAGGGCGGGAGGAAGTGATTATCACCGGTGATCCAGGTTGCATGGTCCGCGCCCAGATGCCGCCGGTCAAGTTGATGGATGTGAAGAATAGTCTGGGCTCGAACGTGGCGATGGCGGCCGGGATAGCTCTGAGCCAGTCGAAGAGGGGGACCGGGAAGCGGGTCGTCTCTGTGTGTGGGGACTCCGGTTTGATGCACTCCGGTATCAACGGTCTGGTGGACGCAGCGCGGCTTGGGGTGAAGATGTTGGTCTTGCTCCTCGACAACGGCACAACCGCGCTGTCGGGCGGGCAGCCCCATCCGGCCAGCCCGGTGGATGCCCGGGGTATGCCGCGGCAGGCGATCGACCTGGCCGCACTGGCCCGCGATGCGGGCGCCGGGATGGTCCACGTGGTCGACCTTGACCAGGGTCAGGACATTCGGGGCGCGATTAAAGCTGGGATCGATTTCGACGGGCTAGCTGTGGTTATTGCCCGCGGCCAGTGTCCCAGGTGGTTATCGACCGGGTGAGTGATTGCACGTGCCGAAAGGAGATCAAGATGTCAGGAGATTATTTCCACCGGGTGCACGATCAGACACCAACCAGGTTTTGGATCAACAATCCCTCTGGGGAGGATTTGGAACGAGCAATAGCGGCTGGCGCGATAAACTGCACGACCAATCCCTCCTACTGCTCAAAACTGCTCCAGAGTGACCCGCGCTACATCCAGGGCGTCATCGACCGGGTGATCAGGGAGACAGAAGACGACGATGTGGCAGCCATCCGCGTCTACCAGGAGTCAGCCAAGCGGGTGATGGACAGGTTTCTCCCTCTCTACGAACAGAGTGTGGGCGGCTATGGGTACGTCACCATGCAGGATGATCCTCGGGCAGACGAAAATCCGGAAGCCACCATCCGCGCAGCATTGCGTAACCGGACGCTAGGCAAGAACTCTATGGCCAAGATCCCAGTGATCAAGAGCGGACTGGAGGCGCTCGAGGCGTGTGTGGCAGAAAGCATTCCAATCTGCGCCACCGAGGTTTTCTCAATCGCGCAGGCCGTACGCATGTGCGATCTCTATGAGCGGGCCGCAGAGCGCACGGGGAATCGTCCTCCTTTCTACGTGACACACATCACCGGCATCTTCGACGAGTACCTGGGCAAGGTGGCGAAGCGCGAGGGGATTGAGATCGCCCCCGATGTGCTTGCTCAGGCCGGTTGCACTATTGCACGCAAGGAGTACCGGCTGCTGAAAGAGCGAGGTTATCAAACCACGATGCTGGGAGGAGGTGCGCGCGGGCCCCACCATTTCACGGAGATGGTCGGGGGCGAAGTGCACGTCACGATCAACTGGACCACCGCCCAAGAGATCATAGAAGCGGATGAGCCGATCATCTCTCGGATCGATGCAGAAACGCCACAATCCGCGATCGATGAACTCAGCGAGAAGTTCGTCGACTTCCAGAGAGCATACCAGGAGGATGGATTGTGCGTCGAGGAGTTCGCAGGATACGGGCCGGTGCAACTTTTCAGGAACTCGTTTCTGAAAGGGTACTATCTCCTCTTGGCGGAGATCGCCGCGCGTCGCCACGCGCAGGCTCTGTAACCCTGAGTAGCCGTTTGGAATGCAGCGAGGCGAGGCCGATTGTCCACGGAACCCCGGTCTTGCTGTCAACTTGAGCGTGCTCCTCAGAGGTCCCGTTCTGGGATCGCTTCGCCGTGGGGAAGGAAGCAGGATTTCCTGGCGTGGAGTCCCTCTTTCCTTCGCAGGAGGGCATCAATAGGTCAGAGCCCGACTGGATGACTTGGGGTTGAGACGGATAGGTTTTGGGCCTCCTCGCAGAAGACGTCTAGAGCATTAGAATCGGGATGGAGGCAGGATACTGTGGATGAGGTTAGGACAAAACAGGTATGCGCAGAGTTTGGCAGAATCGTATCGGTGCGACTACTACCAGGTACGGATATCGTGAATGGTCTCAAGAAGGTGTGTGAAGACAACGGAATCCACTCCGCACATCTTCTGATGGCTATAGGCAGTCTGAGTCAGTTGACCATTCAAATCTTCCGCCCAAGACCGGAGACAAGACTCGGTGCCGGTTACACTGATCCCGAGACTGTTCCCGGCCCCATAGAGATCCTGGGACTCTCAGGGATCATCTTTGAGACGGAAAACGGGGAGTTGGCTCTTCATCTACATGGTAGTTTCTGCGATAAAGAGGGAAAAGTCCTGGGTGGGCATCTCGTGCCCAGCGGAAACCCAATTTGCGCAACAATGGATGCATGCATTGCCGAAGTCGCAGGTGCGAAGTTCATAGCCAGATATGATGAGGAAACCGACCTCAGTCTCTTCAGCCCGGAGAAGCTTTAGCCATCTGGCCGTTCTGTTGCCCTCGACCGAAGAGTCGACGGAGCCAGTTTCCCTACCGCCCGAGTCGATTCGGCTCTTGGCCAGAATGAAGAGCGAAACAGGTGATCGTAGGATGTAGACAAACTGCATCCAGGGGAAATGAATTCGTCGGTTGGCAATTATCTCGTGGTTGCTCAGCGACAAGGAGACGCCCGTGGTTGGCAAAGAGAACAAACGAGGCTGTGTCATCGTGGCGAACCGGAATCCCCAACTGGGGCTGATGGAGAACCACCTGGCCCTACTGGCGAAGTCGCACGAGGTCGTGCAGTTGGAGCCGGACTACAGTGAGGAACGGATCTTCTGCCTGTTGCCAGAAGCCGACGTGATTGTCTCGATCTACATGGCCCCGGTCACCGCGCGGATGATGAACGCAGCCCCGAACCTGAAGGGGATCGTGACGTACGGAAGCGGCTACAACCACATCGACGTGCCAGCGGCCACGGAGCGGGGTATCGCCGTCTGCAACAACGCCGGGGCGAATGCGGAGGCCGTCGCCGAACACGCCTTCTCACTGATGCTGAATCTGACTCGCAGGACCTATCGTGGAGATGCAATGGTCCGGAGCGGCAGTTGGCGGCCGGGATGCGCTCTGCCCGCCTGGCTTTCGGGGAGCGAGCTGTGGGAGAAGACGTTGGGGATTGTCGGGTTGGGGAACATCGGCAGGCACGTCGCGCGCATAGGACGTGGCTTCGATATGCAGGTGCTGGCCTGTGATCCGTACGTGTCAGCAGAGGTTGCGCGGAGCGTGGGCGCTGCGCTCGTAGCGCTGGATACGGTCTTTCGCGAGGCGGATATTCTGACCGTCCACGTTCCGTTGACCGTTGAGACCGAGGGACTGGTGAACATGGAGGGGCTCTCGTTTATGAAGCCGACTGCTTACCTGATCAACACCTCTCGTGGTCCGGTCGTGGATGAAGATGCCCTGATCGGAGCCTTGAGGGATGGGTGGATTGCCGGAGCGGGGCTCGACGTGTATGCACTGGAGCCGCTGCCCCCTGAGCATCCGCTACTGACGTTGGACAACGTGATCCTGACCCCACACTTCGCGGGCCGGACAGTGGAGGCGAAGGACAGGCAATCGGCGGGCGTCGTTGGACAGGTGCTGCAGATACTGACAGGTGAAACACCGGATAGGCTGATCAATCAGGCTATGCTTAAGGGAAGTTGGCCGGGTGATCGTTGCAGATGAGGCCTGAAGGAGCAATATCAGTTTTGCGTCACACACATTGCTGGCATTTTGACGAGTATCTGGGGAGGATAATCCTCCTTTTTGGCAGAAATTACTGCACGTCGTCACACGCGTACTGGATAGCGATGAGTGGCTGCTCGAAGTGCCACAAGGTCCAGGTCTGGTGTCTATGAACCTCCGCTTTGCTGCAAACTTAAGCATGCTCTTTCCAGAGGTCCCGTTTCTGGATCGCTTTGCCCTGGCGGCAAAGGCTGGCTTCTCCACGGTGGAGTTCCTGTTTCCATACCAGGAAGGTGTTGACAAAATCGGAACTTACCTGGATGACTTGGGATTAGCTGTCGCTCTGTTCGACGTGCCCCCTGGGGATACCGCTGTCGGGGAGTTTGGCACACTCGGTCTTCCGTCCCGGCGCGACTATTTTCGGCGGACTTTTGTCTCAGCTCTGGAGGCAGCCCGTCGCCTGAAGTGCAGCCGGGTCAACGTGCTTTTTGGAAACAGAGACTCAGATCTTGATCCTGAGGCCCAAATCTCATGTGCCATTGAGAATCTGGTCTGGGCTGCTCCCCAAGCTGCAGAAACAGGGGTTGTACTCTTGGTTGAATCGCTCAATGCCACAGATTTCCCTGATTATTTTCTTCACACTACGGCTGCTGCTATGGAGATTATAACGGCTGTCAATCACCCTCAAGTCAAGCTACAGTACGATGTCTACCATGCTCAAATGACAGAGGGAAACCTGATTCACACCATCACTTGCTGTTTCACTCATATTGAGCATATACAGATAGCCGATGTACCCGGCCGCCACGAGCCCGGTACCGGTGAAATCAACTACCAGGCTATCTTCACACGACTGGAAGAACTGGCTTATCAGGGATACATCGGATTGGAATATCGTCCTTCCCAAGAGACAATGGCTTCGTTGAACTGGCTACCGGTGGAGTTCAGGAAGTCACCATCCTTCTGATCAACGTCTCTCGTGATCCCAACCTGGATGGTTGATCGATTGGAAGGTGCTGGGCTTGGTTCTGCCCCAGATGGAGCTTGGCGAAACAATGTCAGTGCAGTAGAGCAAAGGAGGCGGAATGCGTAAAAATCACACCAAGAGAAAGCTACAGGCTGGTAAACCCGTGCTGGGAGCCCAGTTGAACATACCTGCGCCAGACCTGGTGGAACTATGTGGGTATGCTGGTTTTGACTTCGTCTTCATAGACTGTGAACATGGCGCGATTGGCATCGAGAGCCTGGTGGCGATGGCGCGGGCGGCGGACAATTACGACCTCGCCGCGATCGTGCGCGTCCCCCACAACACGCCGGACGTGATCTGCAAAGTTCTTGATACGGGAGTGGCGGGAATCATCGTCCCCGGAGTCACGACGAAGGACGACGCCGTGCGGGCTGTGCAGTCTGCCAAGTACGGGCCGCTGGGCATGCGAGGGGTGGGGAGCGGTCGGGCCAGAGGGTACGGCCAGTTTATGCCGGTGAGCGAGTTCGCCCCTATGGCCAACGCGGAGACGATGGTCGTCGCGTTGCTCGAACACATAGACGTGATCGGGAATCTGGATGCCATCCTTGAAGTGGAGGGCATAGACGTCTTCATCGTGGGACCCAATGACTTCTCACAGTCTATGGGGTTGGTTGGTCAGACCGACCATCCGCGTTTCCTGGAGGCCAAAGACACGGTCTTCGATCGCGTCCTGGGGGCAGGGCGGACCATGGGCATCAGGATACGTGACGTAGAGGAGGCCAGGCGGAGTCTGGATAGAGGTTTTCTCTGGCTCCACGTAGCGCTGCACGAGATGATGGCACGGACAGCGCGGCAGTTGATAGAAGGCGTAGGCGCCCTTGTCTAGGGTTGATGATCAGATAGGGTTTTTGAAGTCTGTCATCACATTGTAAACATTGAGGAGGCAAAAGACATGAGTGAACAGTATCGGTATCCTGAGTATCTGCTGTTCAACGGCGAGATCGTGCCCTTCGCGGAGGCCAAAGTTCACGTCTGGACACCGGCCTTCAAGTACGGCAGCCAGGTTTTCGAGGGGCTGCGCGGCTACTGGAACGAAGAACAGCAGCAATTGTACATCTTCCGCGTGGATGCCCACACCAGGCGACTCCGCCGGTCGATGAAAATCATGCGCATGGAGGTGACAAAGGACGTGGAGCAACTCAACGAGAAGACGATTGAGTTGCTGAAGGCGAACGGCTTCCGCGAGGGCTGCCACATCCGGCAGGTGGTTTTCGTGAACCACGTAGGCCCTGGTATGGCGAAGCTGGGACCTCTTGGCACGCTGGCGTCGACTTATTTCCGCGGCCGGTTCAGTGAGAAAGAGGGGCTCGATTGCTGCGTGAGTACCTGGCGACGTATCTCGGACAACTCCATCCCCCCGCGGGTGAAATGCGCCGCCAACTACCAGAACTCTCGGCTGGCCCTGGTCCAGGCCAAGGTAGATGGCTACGACGCACCGATCCTGTTGACCGATGATGGCAAGGTTTCGGAGACGTATGGGTCATGTCTGTTCATCGTGCGCGATGGCGTCCCGATCACCACCCCGGTCACCAGCAGCATCCTGGAGAGTGTCACCCGGGCCACGGTCATTCAACTGTTCAAGGAAGTCCACGACGTCGAGGTGCAGGTGAGAGACATCGACATGACCGAGCTGTACGTGGCGGACGAGGCTTTCATGTGCGGTAGCGGCGCGGAGATCACGCCCATCCTGTCCATCGATCGGTATCAACTGGGAGATGGGAAGCCCGGACCGCTGACGCAGAAGATCCAGATGACGTATTTCCAGGTCGTCCAGGGCGAGGTCCCGCTACACCCCGAGTGGCGGACCCCGGTGTATTAGGCCGACCTGATATGACCACTGTACTGAGAGCCGCGTGCCTGATTGACGGAACAGGGCGTCCACCGCTGCCCGATCCTGCTATCGTCGTCGAGGGGGGGCGGATCAAGAGTGTCCTTGGGGGTGGAGACACGCCCGGTCCCGGTCTCAGTGGGCCTGGCGTCGACGTTCTCGAATTTCCTGGCAAGACGGTCTTGCCGGGGATGATCGACGCGCACGTCCACCTGGTCTTCGATCCGGCGCTCAAGGATCGGGAGAAGATCCGGGTCAGGGTGCTGGAGGAGAGTGATACACGTCTTGCGCTGCGCGCCTTGCGGAACGCGCAGACAGCCCTCCGCGCTGGTGTGACGACTTTGAGGGACTGCGGCGATCGGGGATTCGTGACCCTGGCGGTGCGGGATGCCATCGCCGACGGGCTGGTGGTGGGCCCGCGTCTGCTCGTGAGCGGTCCGCCGATCACAACAACGGCTGGTCATCTTCACTACATGGGGTTCCAGGCCGATAGCCCGGAGGAGATACGCCGGGCGACGAGGGTGCTAATCGGGGCGGGAGTGGATTCCCTCAAGATCATGGCCACCGGCGGGATGATGACGCGGGGGACGAATCCTTCGACGTCGCAGTACACGGTTGAGGAGCTCAGGGCTGCGGTCGACGAGGCGCACCGGGTGGGCCGCCGGGTCGTGGCACACGCGCACGGCACTCCGGGGATCAGGAACGCCGTCCGGGCCGGGGTCGATACGATCGCCCACTGCAAGTGGCAGGCGGAGGTGAGTGGGCGGGACTATGAGCCCAGGCTGAGGAAGGAGCTCAGCCTGGGCTCGCACTGGTGGAAGCCGGCCGTAAGGGACCTGGATCTGGCAGTCATCGAGGAGATGATCGAACGAGGGATCAACGTGGATCTGACGTTCTCCGGCGTGCGGCGAACGCTCATCCCGCACGACGGTATGAAGGCGGAGGAGCAGGAGTCCTGCCGGGCTCAACTGCGCGAGTTGCATCACCATTACCGGGTGGTGAAAGAAGCCGGCGTGAAGGTGATCGTGTCCAGTGATGCCGGTCCGGGCGGGACGAAGTTCGAGGATTTCGCCTTGGGACCGATGGGGGTGGTGGAGGCGGGGATCATGGATGCCATGGAAGCCCTCGTTGCCGTGACCAGGCTCCCAGCCGAGGCCGTGGGTCTGGAGGATGAGGTGGGGACGGTGGAGCCGGGAAAATGTGCTGACCTGGTCGTTGTGGATGGTGATCCGTTGGAGGACCTGCGTTCTCTGCGCCGGGTTGAGTTCGTCATGTTGGCGGGCCGGCCCGTGATCTCTGGCGGCACCACGGTGTCAGTTCGGTAGTTCGCTGAGCGTGTGTCCTGGTTGTGGCAGGTAGCACCGGGAGGATGTGGATGGAGAGGCATGGGCTGGACGGGTTGATTGCAGGCCATCAGAATGGCGCCCTCCGAAAAATAATTGAGAGGCATCGGGCGTTTCTCGACCGGGCGGAGACGGATCGGCCTCTCTTCACCGTCCGCCGGAAGCTGGATATGAGGCCACCGCCGTTTCTGGCCGAGTCTGTCGGCGAGGGTTCCCTCGTCCGGCCGGAGGAACTGGATACGGATGCGTTTCTTGACTGGTATGAAACCTTCCTGGAGGAGGACACCCAGATTCCTGACGATGGGCTCAGGTCGGCTATGCCGTACTTCAGCATTCCCTGGATGGAGGCGATGCTTGGCTGTCCGGTGCGCGTCCATCGCACCACGCTGTACGCAGAGCCCTTCCTCGATTCCTGGGATGAGCTGGAGCGGGTATGCTTCTCGCTCGACAATCCCTGGTTGCGCAAGCTGGTGGAGTTCACGCAGGCGATGGTCGAGCGCTTCGGCTCTCGCTTTCCAGTGTGCACATCGCTGCTCCGGGGGCCAGGGGACATGATGGCGTCGCTGCGCGGGCGGCAGGCGCTCTGCCTGGCCCTGTACGATCGGCCCGACGACTTGAAGTCCCTGGCGGCTCGATGTGCCAGGATGTGGATCGACGTCGCGAAAGCCCAACTGGAGATCATCCCGGCCTATGCGGGTGGCTACTTCAGCCGATATCGAATATGGATGCCCGGGCCGACGACCGCGCTGCACATCGATTTTTCCAGCTTGATATCTCGGGACATGTTTCGGGAGTTTCTGCTACCCTGCGAGCGGGAGATCGCCGATCGCTTTGACTGCCCTGTCTATCACGTGCATGCGAGTTCGCTACACGTGGTGGACGACCTCCTGGAGATGGAAAACGTAGCGGCGATACAGGTCTCAGTCGACGACTCTTTGCCAAGACCCAGGTTGATCCAGACCCTGGCGAGGATGCAACGGAAAAAACCGATCATCGTGCAGAGGCTTACCAAGTCGGACGTCGAAGAGTTGACCGAGGTCCTGTCGCCGCGGGGTTTGTGCCTGACCTTTCTGGTGGAGACGCTCGAAGATGCACGGGAGGCACTTGCCTGGGCGCGAAAACGTTGGCCGGGAGAGTGAGAGAGGGGGACGATGGACGAGATGGGTGAGGGGAAGGTCCACATATGTGAGCCTCGGACGTACCGTAATTACTTCGCGCCTGGCGAGCCGGAACTGACGATCTCCAGCGGCGATACCGTGGTCGTGGAGTGCCCGCGGGACTGTCATCGTTTCAACGAGGATTACCCGCCCATACCGGAGGAGATGAAGCAGAGGAGCGATATCACGGTCCTGAATCAAAGCAACCCGCTTGTGGGGCCGATATATGTGGAAGAAGCGGAGGTTGGTGACTCTCTGGAGGTGGAGATCCTGCGCCTGGAGTTGAACCGTCCCTATGCTTATTCGCGGATCCTTCCCCATCTTGGCTCGTTGACTGGCGAGCACCTGGCGTTTCAACGCACGCTCCTCAACGAGCCACTACCGGATATGGTGTTCCATTGGAATCTGGATCTGGAGAGGATGGTCGGCATCCTCGATCTTCCGCACAGCCGGGCCGGCCGGGTGGAGCTCCCTTTGGAGCCGATGCTGGGCTGCATCGGCGTAGCCCCTGCCCTGGGGTGGGTCGAGCCTAGTTCTTCGCAGGGCAACTATGGGGGGAACATGGATTGTCCTGACGTGCGGGAGGGTTGTACTGTGATCCTTCCGGTCTGGGTCAAGGGGGCGTATCTGGCTCTGGGAGATGTCCATGCCCGGCAGGGGGATGGGGAGCTCACGGCATCAGGGATGGAGACCTCGGGCAAGGTGGCCATCAGGGTGACGGTGGCCAAAGGGAGGTCGATCGCGTGGCCGCGGATCGTTGATGAAACCCACATCATGACGGTGCCCTCTGTGCGTTCTCTGTCCGATGCGGTACGTACAGCGGCGTACGAGCTTCTGCAGTGGCTGGTGGTAGATTATGGCTATTCGAAGTGGGAGGGGTGGGAGATTCTGGCTCATACCGTGACATTGCGCGTCGCCAACTGCGTGAGTCCCAGGTACACGGTGGTGGCCAAGTTCCCGCGCCGGTTTTTGCCTGCTCAGAGCAATGGTTTGGCAGAGGAAAGGGGTAGTTCGACGGAAGGGGGTGATTGGCTGGGCGATTGAAACACAGTGATTGGGAACGGGCAGGGTACAACGCAATAGGACAGGACGTAGCATATGAGGCGAGTTCGTGCGCCCAAAGGAGAATCAAGAGATGGGAGCAAAGCATCGACGTGCGAGCCGAGTTACTCGGCGTGATTTTTTGAAACTGGGAGCAGGTGCAGCAGGGGTGCTTGCGTTGGCTGGATGTGCTCCAAAGGCTACCCCGACCCCGGAGCCGGCCAAGCCACCCGACACACCTGTGCCTGAACCGACTGCGCAGCCGACGGCCCTCCCGCCGACGGCGACTCCTGTGCCTGAGCCGACAGCGGTTGTGCCAGGTGCAAAGTACGGTGGGACACTTACGATGGGCGTGGGCAGCGATATCCAGGACTGGAGTCCGTACCACTTGTCTCCCTCGATGTACGTGCTGCTACAGTCCATATGGAACCCACTGATTTACTACGTGCCCGGCACAGGGGACTTTGAGCCGGCCCTGGCTGAGTCGTGGGATGTCAGCTCCGATGCGAAGTCTGTAACGCTGGAACTCAAGAAGGGCGTGCTTTTCCATTCAGGCCGGGAGTTCACCGCAGATGACGTCGTCAAGAGCCTGGAACTGAGGCAGACCGCAGATGCCGCGGACAACTATGGGGCGATCACCAAACGGGCGACCGGGGCCGAAGTGTTGGACAAGTACACGGTGCGGATCGATTTCGACCCGCCGACTGGCCCCATCATCCCCTGGCTTGAAACCTTCTTCATCGTGGATCATGAAACCTGGTTGGAGCCGATGTTGGGGACCGGTGGGACGGGGCCATTCCGGGTGAAGGAGTACCTGCCCGACGTCGGCGTGACGATGGAGCGCTTCGAGGACTACTGGGAGGAGGGGCTGCCTTTCGTCGATTCCTTTGTCACGAAGGTGATCCCCGACCGGGCGACGCTGGGCATCAACTTCGAGGCTGGGGAGATCGACGCCTGCTGGGAGATGGACATCAAGGACTTCGCTCGTTGGCGCGAGGATCCGAACTTTGGCACCGACATCGGGGCGTCCGGCTTCGCCGTCACCGCGATCTGCATGAACGTGACCAATGGCCCGACAAGCGACAAGAAGTTCCGCCAGGCAGTGGCTCACGCAGTCGACCGCGAGCGGTACGTGGCGAACATGCTCCAGGGCGTCGGCTACCCGACGGACATACTGCTTCCTCCTATGCATCCTGCCTATCCCGCCGACCTGGCCGGCAACCTGGGGTACGACCTGGACAAGGCCCGTGCGTTGGTGGAGGAGGCTGGCATGGATGGCGTCGATGTCGAAATCCTGACGTCGTCGGAGTTCAAGGCGGCATACGGCCCGCTGTCCCAGATGATGGCGGATGATCTGGGCAAGATCGGGGTCAAGGCTACGGTCAGCGATCTGGAGCGGTCTGCCTACCTGAGCCGTTTCCGGGCCCCCGACTTCCAGATTTCCATGATCAGCCCGGCTCGCCAGAGTAAGGACCCCGCCGTCTGCTTCGCCGCTGCCAAGATCCTGTGGCCGGATGCCGAGAACTATATGCAGTTCTATAGCGAGGAGTACGAGCAGTTGTTCAACGAGGTCATCCAGGAGCCCGATCTCGGCAAGCGGACTGAGATATTCCACCGGATGACGGAGATTATGCAGGATGAATGCTTCTGTGTGCCGGTGGCTCCAGAGGAGCGGCCCTATGCATACCAGAACTACGTCAAGAACTTTGCGGTCGAGGATGATCTTGCGCCGTACGTGGGGAGGCTCTACTTAGATCAGAGCTGATGGCCCAAAAGACGATACGGGAACCTTCGTGATGATGTGCGAAGGTTCCCACTTCACTTCCTACTTCACGCAGTGGCTACCGGTGTAGATGCTTATGAATGGCAAGGAACGAATGATCCGGGCCATAACTATGACAGGGCCGGATCGGATCCCCTGGCGGAGCGCGACGTGGCAGGGTGCGCACAAGAAGTACGGCCAGGCCTTGGCTGAGCTGTACGGGCGATATCCGACCGATCTGCTGTTTGTACGTTCCCGGGATGAGCGTGATCCCCACGTGGAGCGGATGCCAGTCGGGACGGTCAGGGTCGATCGGTGGGGCTGCCAATGGGCCAGGGCCAGCGATGACACCATAGCGTACCAGGTCGGGCATCCGCTGGACAGTTGGGATGCCCTGAAGGACTATCGGTTCCCTGAACCCCTGTGGGAGGATTTCGAACGCGTAGCGCGCGCGATCAGGGAGGACCAGGGGAAGCACTACGTCCTCGTCGACGGCAGCACGTTGTTTCAGCGCATGTGGCGTCTGCGGGGGATGGAAAACACCCTGATCGACCTGATCGATTACCGAGAGGAGATATACAGGCTGCGGGACCGCATTCTCAATTCCTGGATCTTGCCCCGGATTGAGAGGTGGGGAGAGATCGGCGTGGATGGGGCTCATTTTCGGGATGATTGGGGAACGCAGCGGCAGTTGATGGTCAGGCCCTCTTTGTGGCGATCTTTCTTCAAGCCAGCCTATCAGCGCATCGTCGATGCCGTCCACGCGGCAGGCGCCTTTATGCATTTTCACACCGATGGAGCGGTGCAGGAGATTCTGCCCGATCTGATTGAAATGGGCGTGGATCTGGTGAATATCCAGGGGGCAATCATGGGGATCCAGAATCTCGGAAAAGAGATCGGCGGCAACGTATGTGTAGAGGGAGACATAGACCGGCAGTTGATACTGCCTCACGGGACCCCGAAAGAGGTCGAGGCTCACGTATGTGAGTATGTTAGCGCTTTCGGCACCTACAACGGTGGATTCACCGCCTACGTGCAGGTCGCGCCCGACGTTCCTTTGGCCAACGTGGAGGCGGCGTTGCGCACTCTTTGGGAGATCCAATGCTAGGGGCAGCGGGCAGTTTGACTCTTTGGACTGTGCCAGGCGTGTCCGGTGTATTCGTGGCATTTCTGTCGTAATCCGCGGGGAGGTGGCGCATGCTAGCATTTACTGCTAGAAGGTTACTGCAACTGATACCACTCCTGTTTGTGTCAAGCATTTTGGTGTTTCTGTTGATACACATGGCACCTGGTGATCCGGCGTTGTTGTTGCTGGGGGTGGATGCCCCGGACGAAGATCTGGAGGCAATCCGCATCAAATGGGGGCTTGACCAGCCTCTGCCGGTGCAGTACGCGCGTTGGGCAGGGCGTCTGTTACGGGGGGATCTGGGGACTTCCTACGTGAGCCGGTTTCCCGTATTGGCGCTCATCAAGCTCAGGATACCAGCCACCATTGAGCTGGCGGCCTTATCTTTCCTGATATCCTCAATTCTGGGTTTTTCCACGGGGGTACTTGCTGCTCTCAAGGAACACTCCTGGATTGACTTTGTGGTGACGTCGTTTAACACGCTGATTTTGGGTACTCCGTCGTTTTGGCTGGGTCTGCTGTTGATTCTGTTCTTTGCGCTTTATCTCGACTGGCTGCCTCCGTCTGGCCGCTCGGTCGGCCTTCTGGAAGACCCGGGTAAGGCCTGGAAATACATCCTTTTGCCTGCGCTCAGCCTGGGCCTATCGCAGGGTGCCGTGCTCTCGCGCTTCGTCAAATCTTCACTGTTGGAAACCTTGACGCAGGACTACATCCGCACGGCGCGGGCGAAGGGCCTGCGTGAGCGCGTGGTCGTCGTGCGCCACGCGCTGAAAAACGCGATGATACCGGTGATGACAGTCATGGGCATCAACCTGGCGCGCTTGTTGGGTGGCACAGTCGTCGTGGAGACGGTTTTTGCGTGGCCGGGGTTGGGGCAGTTGACCATCGATGCCGTGGCGAGTCGAGACTATGGCGTGGTGCAGGCCACTCTGCTGCTCACTGTGGTGATCGTCTTGCTCGTGAACTGGCTGGTGGATGTGGCCTACGCCATCGTAGATCCCAGGATCCGACTGTGAATCTCAAAAGAGTGGGTGATTATGAGTGACAACACGTTGTCTTCGGGACTGCGGAGGATTCCGAGACGGTCGGAGGGTATCTATGCGACTGCCTGGCGTTCCTTGATGCGGAATCCTCTGGGAAAAGTGGGGCTGGGCATCCTGGGCATGTTTATCTTCACGTCACTAGGCGCTCCTCTCATCGCTCCGTATGACCCGATAGAGATATTCGCCGGTGATGAACTGTTGCCTCCCTCTTTCAACTATCTGCTCGGCACAGACGAGCTGGGCCGCGATCTCCTGAGCCGCATCCTCTATGGCGGACGGGCCGCCTTCGCCGTCGGGTTGCTTGCCGTTTTTCTGGCCTTCGTCGTCGGGGCTCTCTCTGGTCTGATCGCGGGCTACGTAGGTGGGGCGGTCGATGCGGTCGTCATGCGCTTCTGGGACATGATCATGGCTTTCCCGCCCATCCTGCTCGCGGTGGGAGTGGTGGCTGTGCTGGGACCGGGGTCGTTTCAGTCGGCTATTGCTCTTGCCATCGTCAATTTTCCTCGGTTTTCCCGTCTGGCCCGCGGAGGCGTGTTGAGCGAGAGGGAAAAGGAGTATGTGATGGCTGCCCGTTCGATAGGCGCAAGCGCGGCGCGTATCCTGCTAAGGCACATCCTGCCGAATGTTCTCGCCACCTTGCTGGTTCAGTTTGCTCTGGCCCTGGTCTGGGCGGTGCTCCTGGAGGCGACACTGAGTTTTCTGGGGCTAGGAACGCAACCTCCAAATCCCTCGTGGGGATCGATGCTTAGAAGCAGCCGATCCTACCTTAGGATTGCTCCCTGGTATGCGCTATTTCCGGGTGCGACAATTAGTCTGCTTCTGCTTGGTCTAAACTTGTTGGTCGACGCCGTGCGGGATGCCCTGGACCCAACCAGGGCCAGGAGGCTCGCCTGAGCTTGTCTTTGATGAAGTCGATGCAAGCTTCTTGCCGTCTTGTGGCCCTGTTGGAGTGTCGTAGCTGTCGAAAGGAGCAGCGATAGCCGTGTATCGATCTCAGATCTATTCTCGGGAGGAGCTGAAGGCCCGACTGGCGAGACTTCCGCGTGCACATCTGGCTGTGTTGCCAACACCCTTGCAAGATTGCCCGCGGATCACAGAAGCCATGGGTGGGCCTCGCATTCTCGTCAAACGGGACGACTTGACCGGGTTGGCTTTCGGCGGCAACAAGACGCGCCGGTTAGAATGGTTCATGGGCGAGGCGCAGCGGAACCAGGCTGATCTTATCATTGCTGGGGCTTCCCTGAATTCGAATCACTGCCGGCAGACGGTCGCTGCTGCGAACAGGCTGGGGATGAAGACCGTGCTTGTGCTCTGGGGAAAGTTAGAGGGCGAGTTGCAGGGAAATCTGCTGCTCGATGACATCCTGGGAGCTGAGGTCTTTGTTGTAGAGGGTGCCGATTTTCAGTCCATCCGACCTATCTTCTACCAGAAAGAAGAGGAATACCGGGGAAAAGGATATACCCCTTTCGTCCTTGATACGCTGGGTCCCTCCGGGCGCTTTGGTGTGTTGGCCTACGTCGACTGCACGGTGGAACTGTTGGCCCAGCTTGAGAATCAGGGGGTGGTAGCAACCCACGTCGTCACTGCTGTGGGGTCGGGGGGAACTGCGGCTGGCCTTGCGCTGGGGACCAAGCTCTTGGGGTCCGATATCCAGGTCTACGGCATCAGTATCAGGCAAAGCAGGGATGCCTTGCTTCAGTTTATGACGAAGGAGGCTAGACAAGCGGCAGCGGCGTTGGGGTTGGATGTCCGCTTGACTCCAGAAGAGGTGCAGGTTGACGACAGGTACGTCGGGTCAGGATATGGCGTTGCGACGGAAGCTGAGGTAGAGGCCATCAGGTTGGCTGCCAGAACCGAAGCGTTGATGCTTGACGTCACCTATGCAGGTAAGGTGATGGGGGCCCTGATCGACCTCGTCGAGAAGGGGCGTTTTGGCCCTCAAGACACGGTCGTCTTCCTCCATACGGGAGGGACCCCCAGCATCTTTTCCCAGAGTCGGGTCCTAAGACGGCGGGCAGGAGAACCGCCCTTACGTGCCAATGGTCGGTCAGTCACACGGTGAGCCTGCAAGACATAGAAGGGGGGGAAGTGATGGATCACGAGTCGCAAATCTATTCCAGGCAGGAGATCAGGAGCAGGCTTTCGAGGTTGCCGCGTGTTCCGGTGGGGCTGTTGCCCACACCCCTGCAGGAGTGTCCCCGGCTCTCCGAGGCTCTGGGTGGCCCGCGAATTCTTGTCAAGCGGGATGATATGACCGGACTGGCCTTTGGGGGCAACAAAACCCGCCGGCTCGATTTCGTCATGGGAGATGCGAAGCAGCGGGGTTGTGACCTCATTATTGCTGGTGCACCGTTGCAGTCGAACCACTGTCGACAGACCGCGGCTGCGGCGAATCTCCTGGGTATGAAGGCGGTGCTCGTGCTCTTCGGCAAAATGGGCGACGAGATGCAGGGCAACTTGTTGCTCGATGACTTACTGGGGGCCGAGATTGTGAACGTGGAGCACGCGGACCTCCAGTCTGTCAGGCGCTTCTTCTATGAGCAAGAGGAGAAGTATCGAAGGAATGGTTACAATCCCTATGTCCTCGATACCCTTGGTCCTTCGGGGCATTTCGGCGTGCTGGGCTACGTGGACTGCACCATGGAGCTATCGAAACAGTTTGAGGAGCAGGGGGTGACGGCCACCCATATTGTCACTCCGGTCGGTTCCGGTGGGACCCAGGCCGGCCTCGCTCTGGGAGCCAAGCTCTTGGGTGCTAGTGTCCAGGTCTACGGGGTCAGTATCAGGAAGAGCAAGGAGGAGTTGACCTCCTTCATAACCAAGAAGTCTAGAGATACGGCGGATATGCTGGGGCTGGATGTCGTCTTGAATCCCGAAGAGGTAGTGGTTGACGACAGGTACGTGGGTCCAGGATACGGCGTTGTGACGGACGTCGAGCGGGAGGCCGTCAGGCTGGCGGCCCGGACCGAGGCGTTGATGCTCGATCCTACGTATTCAGGCAAGGTGATGGGGGCGCTGATCGATCTGGTTAAGAAAGGGCGTTTTGGTCCTCAGGATACGATCGTTTTTCTGCATACGGGTGGCACGCCGATCATTTTTGCAAAGAGTCGGGCTCTGGCATCTGGCACGGGTATTCACGTCATTGCCCAGGCGTGACGTTCTTGCCTGAGGGGGCCTGTGGTACGTGTTCATACATCATTGGAGGTATATACAGGACACATGTACGATCTCATAGTCAAAGGCGGATTGCTGGTAGATCCCTCCCAGGGGATACGTGCGAAGAAAGATGTCGCTATTCACCAGGGGTGGGTGGTCCGGATAGAGGATGACCTTGATGCCGAGCCGAAGAGGAACGCGGAACAGGTCATTGACGCTTCAGGCAGAATCGTATGTCCAGGCCTAGTAGATATGCATTTTCATGCGCGGCCAGAACGTGCAGGGCATATTCCCTTTAGCCGCGACGTATTCTGGTCTATCAGTTTGGACCCCGATCGAGTTCTCGGCACAGGGGTCACGACGGCTGTCGATGCAGGTTCCTATGGGGTGAACAATTTCTCCCTCGCTTTCCTGCCCATGGCCGAGACCTCGAGGACGAAGCTTTTTGCCTTCATCAATCCGCTCCCTTTCGGCCTTGCAGACAGTTCCGAGCAGGGCCTGGGCGATGCGGACCTGTATCGCGTCGTAGATCTGTATGAGCGAAACGAGGATCGCATCGTCGGGTTGAAAGTCCTCTTGAGCAAGCGGTATTGGTGCAATTGGGGAACTCCTCTCGACTACCTGGATGCTGCGAGGAAAGTGGCAGACGTGACCGGCTTGCCCATCATGGTGCACGGTATTCGGGTGGACCAGATCAAATGGCTGAAGGGGATTACCTTCAGGGATATCGTCAGCAGGCTAAGGATGGGCGACGTCATCTCCCATTGCTTTTGCCAGTATAAGAGTTTCGTGAGTTGGAAAGCGGTTGACGAGGTCCGAGAAGCGGTCGAGAGAGGGGTGGTGCTCGACGTGGGGCACGGAACTGGGAGCTTCTCGTTTGATGTGGCGGAGAGGGCCCTTGAGTTGGATCTCCCGCCAACCACGATCAGCACGGACCTCCATCACTGCAACTATGCGGGGCCAGTGTACGACCTGGCGACGACCATGTCTAAGTTCCTGGCCCTTGGCATGTCTCTGGACAAGGTGATTGAAAAGGCGACGTCCGCGCCAGCCCGGGTGATCGGAATGGCCGGCACCTGTGGGACTCTGAAGGTGGGGGCCGCGGCGGACATTGTCATATTCGACCTGGCCCAGGGGGACTTCACGTTCGAAGATAGCTATGGCAATCAAAGGACCGGTCACGAAAGGCTGATCCCGCGGGCTGTCCTTTGCGATGGTATTGTGCACCTGGGGGGCACGTGGAGCGACGTGGGATTGGTGTCGGGCGGGCCGCTCATGCCTCCGGAACAGTTGGGTTCGAGCTAGGTTCGAGTCGATTCTCCAAGTTCTATTTTGGTGCCTGTTGCACTTGTGGCAAGAACCAACCCCTGCCGCATCGCGCCCGCTGCCCGCCCAGGAAGCAGTACTTCGTTATCTCCCCCTGGCTCGCCAGCGGTACGTCGTCGTGTGCCACTCATCCTGAGTTCATATCGTTATCCAGTTGGATGCGCACCGCCGCCGTCCCCAAAGGCGTGGTGACGCGCCCGCTCTGCTCCTGCCAGATCGTGCCGGCTCCTCCCAAGGCCGCGTCCAGGTGGCCGATGTACCCCTCGCCCGCGTTGTAGAACGCCGCCTGTGGGTCGTACTCCGGGCTGGGGATGCCGGGGATGGGGTCCGACTCCAGCCACCCGTAGGCGTGGTTGCTGATGGCGTAGGTGCAGGCATGCCGCAGGTTGCCCGCTTATTGGGCCAACCGCTCCAGCTCCAGCTCGCACCCGATCTCTGACAGGCGCTCCCGGAAATCCGGCGCAAACACGTCATCCGTTCCCCAGTGGATCATCCACTCGGCGTTGTACATGTCCTGGTGCAGGGCCACGAAGAGCACCGCGTACCCCGTATCGCTCGTCACGCCGTCCAGCGCACTCAGGTCCCGCTCCAGCAGGACGCACCACACCTCTTCCGGCGGGAACGGCAGCGGCCGGGCGCCGCCGCTGTCTGCCTCTCCGGTGTAGTCGTAATCCGTCTGGAAAATCACGCTCTCGCCAGTGACGGCGCGGCTCATAGCCCGGCCGAAGCGTGTCGGATCTCTCGCCTGCACCACCGTCCGCACGTCCACCGGGCCAGACGAGCGTGCCTCCAGGTGGTCGACGTACTCATCCAGGCCGGCTTGCCACTCCGGGGGAAGGCGGGCCTGGCGGGATACGATCAGCCCGACCAACGCCGCCGGCACCAGCAGAACCACCACCACGGTGATCGCTCGCTTCATTCTCCGATCCTCCATTCTACCCACCGCCCTCACTCCTCGAAGTCCAGGTTGAGCGGTGCTTCCGGCAGGACCTCCGCACACATGTCGGCGTACCGCTGCTGCGTCCACTCGTACGCCGGGTCTAGCTCCAACGACCGCTCCAGCAGTTGACAGGCCGGACGGTCGTCCTGCGACTTTCGTACACCCCGTCCCACGCGGACGTTTTTGGTATTATACCATATCGTTATACGCAAAAAGCGAACGATCTAATCACCTTCCCCGTAATGAACTTCAATAAGTTAGTGCCGTAACCAGGGTCGTTTCGTCGGGCGGGGGCTTGGGAGCCGCGCCTGGTAAACCGGGCTTCAGGGCGCCTTTAGCGCCCGTTGCTCCGTAGGCCGGATACTTCATGTCCGGCCGGGCCAACATCCTTCACCGCCGGTCGGCCTTGGCGAGCCTGATCTGATCCATAAGCTGACGCGCCCGGTCCTTTTCTCCCTCCCCCCTTGGCAGCGGGCGCCCCGACTACGCCGGCGGCCCCGGCCACGCCGGGTATGGGAGAGGGCGCCCCGGCTGCGCCGGGGATGGGCGAGGGTGATTTCTGTGGTATACTATCAATACGGACAAACGGGCGGATAGTCACGGAGATGGGCGATGGGCAGAAGCTCAAACCCCCAATGCCAGACACCAAACCCCAGATGGCCGGTACCCTCTCTCGGCCCTCTGATATTCCTCATTCGTCTTTTATCCTTTTTCATTTTTTATTTGTCATTTGTCATTTTTAATTGGTCATTGGTCATTGGTCATTGTTCATTGGCCCTAGCCCAATCCCCCTCCCCGATCGTCATCAACGAACTCCAGTACCACCCCGCCTCCGACGACCACGGCGAGGAATACGTCGAGCTCTACAACACCGGCCCCATCGCCGTCGACCTCTCTGGATGGCGGTTCAGCGACGGGATTGTGTATACCTTCCCTGCCGGCGTCTCCATTCCCGCCGGCGGGACCGTCGTCGTCGGCCATGACCCGGCCACGGTCGAGGCCGTGTATGGTATCGGCGGCGTGCTGGGGCCGTTCGTGAGCGGGCGCCTCGCCAACAGCGGCGAGCGCGTGGCGATCGAGGACGCGTTGGGCCACCTGGTCGACGAGGTCACCTACGACGACCACCACCCCTGGCCTGAACCGCCTGACGGCGACGGCCCTTCCCTCGAACTGGTCAACCCGAGCTTCGACAACGACCACCCCTGCTCCTGGGGGGCCAGCGCCGGCCTGGGCACCCCCAGTGCGCAGAACAGCGTCTACTCCCCCGACAACATCCCCCCCTGCGTCACCGGTGTGGCCCACGCCCCGGCTATGCCTACCTCCAGCCAGCCGGTCACCGTCACGGCGCTCGTGGGCGACAACCATCTCGTCGCGGCGGTGACGTTGTACTACCGTCCCGAGGGGACGTCCGGCTACGAGGCGCTGGCCATGGTCGACGACGGCAGTGGCGGCGACGAGGTGGCCGGTGATGGGCGCTACACGGGCGTCGTCCCGGCCCACGACGACGGCCTGTACGTCGAGTTCTACGTCACCGCGACCGACGACGAGGGGGCCGGGAGGACCGTGCCCCAGGGCGCGCCGGGCGGCACCTCCGGCGAGACCGGGCTGCCCACCACCACCAGCTACCTCTACCAGGTGGAGGACGCCCCGCCCGCCGGCCCGCTGCCCATCTACCGTCTCCTCATGACGCAGGAGAACCGGACCGAACTGACGACCCGCGACCTGTTCTCCAACGTCCTGCTGGACGCTACCTTCGTCTACTCGGACCACGTGTACTACAACGTCGGCGTGCGCTACCGGGGCGAGAGCACCCGCGACTTCTGGCCGCGTCCCTACCGGGTCAAGTTCCGCGACGAGCACCAGTTCCTCGATGGCCGTGGAACCAGCCGCGAGCGGCTGAACCTGGTGAGCGACGAGCTGGGCCGGGAGGCACTGGCCCACGACCTGTTCCGGCGCGCCGGGCTGCCGGCCCCGGACACCCGCTTCGTGACCCTCTACGTCAACGAGGATATTGAGGGGGACTACCTGGACGTCGAGCAGGTGGACAACGAGTTCCTGAGGGCGCACTTCCCCGGCGACGAGGATGGCAATCTCTACCGCGGCTACGACGGGGCGGACCTGAGCTATCGCGGCCCCGACCCCGACAGCTACCGCCCCTACTATCTCAAGAAGAACAACACGGACGCCGACGACTTCTCCGACGTCATCGCCCTGACCGATGCGCTCACCAACAGCCCCGACGAAGCGTTCCGCGCCCAGGCCGAGACCGTGGCCGACGTGCGCCAGTGGCTGCGTTGGTTCGCCGTTCAGGCCGTGCTCAACAACCACGAGGGGGCGCTGTGGATCGGGCAAGGCGACGACTATTTCCTGTATCATCGTCCCTCGGACGATCGCTTCATCCTCATCTCCTGGGACCACGACTTCACCTTCGTCTACCCGCACCACGGCGTCTGGCTGCCCAACTGGTACGCCGGCGAGATCGTGCAACGCATCCTCAACTACCCCGACTTCACCCGCTGGTACTACCGGGACATCGCCAGCATCGCGGCGAACGAGTTCTCGACCGCGGAGATGCTCCCCCGCATTGACGCGCTGCCCGACGTGGTGAGCGACGGGGATAAGAACGAGCTCAAGGACTACGTCACCGAGCGCATTCCCAAGCTCAACAGCGAGATCCCCGCCACGCGGCTCTCCATCCGCACCAACGGGGGCGCGAACTTCGCCACCACCCAGCCGGAGGTGACGCTGGAGGGCGATTGCTCCCCCCTGCGCGACGTCACCGTCAACGGCAGCCCGGTGGGCGTGATCTATCCGGAGGCGACGACCTGGCGCTACACGAGCACGCTCTGGACGCGGGACAACGTCTTCGCCGTCACCGACGGGCTCGACAGCCGCACGATCACGGTCTACCGGCCCCTCTTCCACGGCGGCACGCTGACGGAGGACACCACGCTCCTGACCAGCGGCTATCCCTACGACATTGTCGAGGACATCGTCGTGCCGGAGGGGGTGACGCTGACGATCGAACCCGGCGTGACGCTGCAGTTCCGGGCGGACCGGGCGGTGCGGGTCGAGGGGGGACGGCTGCTGGCCGAGGGGTCCAGCACACAGCCCATCGTCTTCACCCGCCGCGGGAGCGATTACTGGGGCGGCGTCCTGCTCGAGGGTACCCAGGCGGACAACCGCATCCGCCACGCCGTGATCGAGTACACGAAAGAGGCGATCACCTACCCGCGCACCCACGGCGTCTCGGCCTACGGCTCGCGGGTGACCATCGCCGACAGCGTGCTGCGCTACACCGACGCGAGCGTCGCGGTCAAGACCTACCCCTGGGGGGGCACCGACCCGGCGATTCACTTGTTGCGCAACGAGATCAGCCACGTCGAGAGCGACGCCGTGCACGTCACCGGTGGATTTGCCCTCGTCCAGGGCAACCACATCCACGACGTCCGGCGGGGGGACTACATGCTGGAGGGCATCGAGGTCAGCCACATGATCACGCCGGCGCTGTTGCTGGACAACCACATCCACGACGTCTCCGACGACTGCATGGACCTGAACCACTCGTCGGCCGTCATCGAGCGGAACGAGGTGCATCACTGCGGCGACAAGGGCATATCCATCGGGCATCCCTCCTCCACGACGTTGATGAACAACCTGGTGTACGCCTGCCTGGGGGATGATTACGACCTATACAGTGGAACCGGCATCGCGATCAAGGACGGGGCCGTCTCGCGCATCGTCAACAACACGGTGGCTGGCAGCCGGCACGGCATCTACCTGTATGAGGGGCACGACGGGCAGGGTGGGGGCGCCGGAACGCTGGTCAACTGCATACTGTGGGGCAACGGCGCGAACCTGGAAATGGACGCGCTCTCTACCGTCACCGTCACCTATTCCGACGTGGGGACCGGCGCGGGTGCCTGGCCCGGCGAGGGGAACATCGCCGTCGATCCGCGCTTTCGAAACGCGCCAGGCGGCATCTACTGGCTGCGCGAGGATTCTCCGTGCGTGGACACCGGCACGCCGGTGGGCGCACCGGCCGAGGACATCCGGGACGTCTCCCGGCCCCAGGGAGAGGGCTACGACCGCGGGGCGCACGAGTACTTCGAGTTCTTCTCCTGCCTCCTGCCCTTGACCCTGCGGGCGCATTGACGCCATCCACCTCTTCGGTGCCAGGCACTTTCTCGCGCCCCTCCGCTCCCTAAACTTGCTCTCTCGCAGCGCCACCCCGTGGCCCAAGACAACCCCTGCAAGTGCCTGGCACCTGGTCGGCCCTGTTGCCCCAAAATGAAATGTCTTCTGCAACGTTTCCTATCTTGACACCCTATTACCACAGGTGTATAATAAAAGCACAACAAAACCTGACAACGAAAACACGTCGCGGAGCAGGTGCCCGTCGTAGACGGGCAGGGAGGAAAACGTGGACGTTGGATCTACGGCCGACCACACTTCCGGCGCGCAGCCGGGAGCAGGTCGGCTGTGTCTTTGCCATCGACCGCTGGGGAGGAGGGAGAGCGATGAACCGTGGCGGAGCGAAACTGACACTTGCCTTGCTGGTTGGCCTGGCGACCACCGTCGCCCTGGTTTCGTGGCTGTCGACTGCGAGGGCGCGGGCTGCGGCGCCGGTGGAAGGTGAGCCCGGAGTCCCGTGTCGCCGCGAATCGCCTGTGGACGGCGGCGCAGTCTCTGCGGCGCAGCACGCAGCCGGACGCTCGCTTGCCAGCGCGTCGGTTGTAAATGGTGCCTCTGGTTCCACTTCCCCTCTCACCATCCCGCTGGCCATCAGCGATACCCTCGGTCCGCGTTTGCTGCGGCCCGAAGGATACCCCCGCTACGACTTTCACCGTGGTCTGGACTGGCCTGCTCCGACTGGCACCCCGGTGCTTGCCGTGACCACAGCGACCGTGCGGTTGGTCAGGGCGGACTGGCCAGACGGTCTCTATGGTAGCGGCAAGTTCGTCCATCTGACGCATGAGCACCTTACCTGTGAAACGCGCTACAATCACCTATCGGAGGTCTTTGTCGAGCAGGGAGACGAAGTCACCCCAGGGCGGGTCATTGGACGCGTAGGACGTTCCGGGGCGCATTACCCCCACCTCCACTTCGAAGTGCGCCAGGGGATGACCGTTACACAGCGGGCCGCTATCCATCCCCTGAGTACCCCGTTCCTGCCGTGGACCAATAAGGTGACCCCCACCGTTGCGTTGCGCAGCACTTACACCGATGCGACTGGACTGACTGCACTGGTCGAGGTGACCAGTCCCTACACGGAGCCGGACGTGAAGGCCGTGGGCGTGACGGTGTCTGGTACGGTCACCGATAGCCGGATCCTCGACTACGTGGGCCTCAACGCGAACACCACCGTCGTCGCCGACCTGGATGATCCCCTGGTGAATGGCGTGTGCGTAATTCCTGAGGATCTGAACACCGCCAATGACTATCGCGTAACCATGGCCTTCCGTGAGCTGGGATATGGTCCGAATGCTACAGTAAACGCTCAAGTTGCTGACGTGGGTGGGCGGCGTGCGATCTCTATGGCAAGGTTGGTCGGCGGCCTGGTGATGACGCCCCTGGAGCAATCCATCGAGGGTGTGCCTGGTGAGACGGTGACTTTGGTTTACACGCTGACCAATCGTACCGGTGCCACTGCCGCCTTTACGTTTACCCATTTGTCGGCGCAGGGTTGGCCATCATTGGTGATGCCGGCAGCGTACACGTTGGGGCACGATGACTCCGTTAGAGTCACGGTCGTCGTCACGTTGAACACGAAATCGTTCGGCCCGCCTGACTGCGGCCTGCTTCTCGCAGAGTCGCAGAGCGGCGCTCAACCGTCTGTTGCGGGCTTCTACCGCATCTATCGTGATGCATACGTCAGCGCTGCAATGGGGGAGGATCAACCGGCTTGTGGTTCGCAGGTTGACCCCTGTGCCAGCATTGGGTATGGTATCGGGCGTACCGACGCCGGTGGCACCGTTCGCGTGGCGCAGGGCATCTACACCGAGAACCTGACGTTGACCAAGACCATTGATCTGCTGGGCAGCTACGCGCCGGACTGGGCAGATCGGGCACTGGCGAGGTATGCCACGACGGTTGATGCTGACCACGAAGGCGCTGTGCTGGTGGTGGATGGCGATTACGGCCCCTTGATTGAGGGCTTTACATTCTTCAAAGGCAATCTGCGCGGCCACGCGGGTGGCGGTGTGCGTCTAGTCGGTGGAGCCGCGCCAACCTTGCGTTCCAACTGGATTGTGAGCAATACGGCCGAGAGGAGCGGCGGTGGTATTTACGTCGGTCCATACGGGACGTTGCCGCCGACGATTATCGACAACATCATTGTTGGGAACCGGTCGAGTGGTTCATACGGCGGTGGCATCTACGTCAAAGACCGTCCGGCTTTGATTCAGGGCAACGTTATCAGCGGCAATCGCGCATTCACGGATGGGGGTGGTATCTATCTCACCGGCGGCACGACGGCTCGGGTTCTGGGCAATTACATTCAGCAAAATGCAGCCACCAGGCATGGTGGTGGCGTGGCGGTCAGAAGCAGCGGCGCTACGTTTGTCGACAATATCGTAGCCGACAATCGGGCCGACATCGCTGGCAGCGGCGTGTACATCCGGAGTTGTTCCCCGCGTCTGTGGCACACGACGATTGCTCGCAATCGAGGTGGGGATGGCAGCGGTGTTTGTATTACCGGGACCTCCAGCAGCGCGGGCCTGATCAACACCATACTCGTGAGCCATGCGGTGGGCATCTTCGTCGAGGCTGGTAATACAGCCACGCTGACAGCTACACTGTGGGGCACCGGCACCTGGACAAACGGCGTCGATTGGGACGGCGAGGGCGAGATCTTCACGGGCACGGTCAACGTCTGGGGAGATCCGGCCTTTGTAGATCCAGGTAGAGGAGACTATCATATCCTACCTGGCAGCAAAGCCATTAACACTGGGGTATTTGCTGGAATAACCACCGACATAGACGGTCACTCTCGCCCCGCTGGCGGAGATTACGGCGGATCTGCTGCTGTCGATATCGGCGCTGATGAGTATTGCGTCTTTGTCCACTTGCCGCTCGTGGTGAAGGGTTTTCCGCCATGCGGCTTCACATACGATGTCGAGGGATGTCTGCCCCCGGCTGATTCCTCAGATGAAGTGGTGCAATAATCCCGCAAGGTAATCGGTGACTTGCCTCTTTTCGGTGCCGGTGCGCTGCCTGGATGTTCTGGGTTGCGCCAACGACACCGTTCTTCGAATCCCTCGATCAGTGTTTGTGCGCATCCAAGTGTGGCAATATAATGAAGATTGCCAAGGTGACGGTGCGCCTTGCGTCTCTTAGACTTCGGAAGTCTTAGTCGAGGGTATTGAGAACCAGTTTAACCGGGGCAACAATCGGGGGCGCATCTTCCTTGAGCGCAGGAATTACGGCTTCTTCCTGCGACGGATGCGCAAGTACCTCGTCCCTATTCTCGATGTCGTGGCATATTGCCTGATGCCCACTCACTACCATTTGTTGGTCTTGCTGAAGGAGGCCGAGCTATCCCATCGGATGCAGTTGTTTTCGATTTCCTACACCAAGGCGATGAACGCGCGCTACGATCGCGTCGGCGCGTTGTTTCAAGGTGCGTTTCAGGCCAAACACGTGAACAGGAACGATTATCTGGTACATCTATCCCGATACATTCATCTCAATCCTGTGCTCGCCGGCCTGGTGGAGCGGCCAGAAGACTGGTAGTTCTCCAGTTACCGGGAGTAGATCGGGATGCGAGAGGGAACTCTACCCGCGCCGGAGGTTGTGCTGTCCCAGTTTCCGTCGCCAGAGGCGTATCGGGAGTTTGTGGAGTCGTATGTGCCGGAGGAACGGGAGGTTGTTGCGGATCTGTTGTTTGATTGAGGCGCGACAGACTTCCGAAGTCTGGAGTGGAGGGAATGAGTGAGTGGAGCGGTTGCGAGGGGGATGCGGTTGCGTAGTACCAACGAAGTCCCCGAACAAACCGGGAGGGGCGGAGGGGATGGAGGGAAGGCGACCGGCCAAGGGGAATGAGTACCAGGGCCACATATCCCGGACGCAGGGCCGGAGCAAAGATATGTCCCAGGCACTGGAGCGCATACGTCTAGCCGTAAGGCGGGCCGACGGCCAAGCGTCAGCCCCAAGGCAAGAGCCGGATGCGGTGACTCCACACGTTCGGTTCTCTGAGGGGGGGGGCGGCCCCAAGGGCCATCCCTACCTTGACCCGTCCACCTTTGGCATCCTGGCGAGGAGACAGCCCCCTTCCCCGGCTTCTTCCATATCTCTCCTCCCCAGGTCCTACACGTAGTGGGTTGGCGTGACCGCCTGCCCAGGCCCCCTGGTGCGCCCGCCGCGCAAGCTCGTATGTACGCCTGGGTAAACGGCTTGCGCTTCCCGAATCTGGCATCCTGGTGTACGATTTAGGTTCACTTCGTAGAACGCGGACGATCAGTCCATAATCTCACAGCTTTGAGGAGGAATATCCATGCAACGTTTGCTGGACCGGGTTGCCATCGTCACCGGGGGAGGGCGGGGCATCGGCCGGGCGATTGCCCTGGCCTACGCCGGTGAAGGAGCTGACGTCGTCGTCGTGGCTCGCTCCGGTGACGAGATCGCTCAAACGGCCGTGGAGATTGAGGCCCTGGGTCGCAAGGGGCTGGCCGTGCAGGCGGACGTGTGCCGCCCTGGCGACGTCGAGCGCGTGGTGCAGACGACGCTGGAGACGTTTGGCCAGGTGGACATCTTGTTCAACGCAGCCGGCGTCCGGGCCGTCGCGCCCTCGGAGGAATTGCCGGCCGCGGATTGGCGCCAGGTGATCGACGTCAATCTGACGGGGAGTTTCCTGTGTAGCCAGCGGGTGGCCAAGCCGATGAAACGGGCCGGATATGGGAAGATCATCATGGTCGGCTCGATGCAGGCGCACAGCGGCGCCCCGTTTCGAGCCGCCTACATCGCCAGCAAGACCGGCCTGGTTGGCCTCACCCGCGGCCTGGGCGTGGAATGGGCCCGGTACGGCATCAACGTGAACATCCTGTCGCCCGGCTATTTTGAGACCGACGTCATCCTGCACCAGATCGAGATCGGCCAGCTCGACCTGGATGCGATCCGGCGGCGTACGCCCATGGGGCGGATTGGCAAGATGGAGGACCTGATGGGGCCGGCCATCTTCCTGGCTTCCAGTGAGTCGGACTTCATGTGCGGGCAGGCGCTGATCGTTGACGGCGGCTGGCTGGCGTACGGGTTCCTCCAGGCGTGACATCACAGGAGCACAGCATGAGACTTGGAGACAAGGTCGCGATCGTCACGGGTGCGAGCAGGGGGATCGGGGCGGGCATCGCGCTGCGCCTGGCGCAGGAGGGGACCCGCTATGAGATCAGATCTTCAGAACCTCGTGCACGTATCGCGGGTAGCGGAACGTCCCCCTGAGCAGCGAATCGGCGAAGGGGGACACATCCACCTGCTGCCGGATCAACTGCACGGTGAACCCCTCGTTCCTGCACGCGCCGACGAAGATCGCCCCCTTCAGCACGCCGTCGTCGAGCACGATTTTGTGGTAGAAGTCCGCTCCATGTTCCCTGCGCACGTCCAGGTCGTCCCGCTTCCCCATCCCGGCCACGAGGATCGACGCGCCGAAGACGCGTAGGATGTTGCTGGCGAAAACCTGGGATCTGTTTGCTCAGGCCCGAAGTAAAGAGGCTGCCCCAAGCGGGAAGGGGACTGTGTCGAAATCGACGGGGATCCCAGCCTGGCCTGACCAGGCGTGCAGCGATGTGGAGCCGTTCTTCCACCGGACGCGCAGCGCCACAGCGGCGATCTGCGGAAGCATGCGGGCCTCGTATACCGAGTACGTCCGTGAGTCTGGTCCTTCCATGATCAGCGTGACCTGCTCAGGACGGGGACCGGGCTCCACTTCGAAGCCCCATTCCTTGAACAACTTGACCGCGTCCTCGAATGACGGCTCTTTGAGCGATGGCTCTTTGAACATAGTGAACGCTCCCCTCCTCAATCTCCCCCAGCCCCCCACGCAGTGGGGGGGGCGGTGACAGCCTGCCCAGGCTCTCTTTCCACAGCTCAATCATAGCAGCAAGCGCGCGGACTGGCATCACTCAACACAGGTATTTCACGCAACCTGAAACCCCTATTTGAGGGATGCGATGGAATAATGGAATTAAGGTATGGGGGTAAGTACGATGTAGTAGGCAGGCAGGCGCCTGGGCAAGGTCGGGTTGACGCGTCAGCCCGGATGGCCCGGAGTTGGGATGCGCAGGGCCGTGGTAGTGCCCGCGCCCGGGGCGGAGGTGATGCTCAGGTCACCGCCGAAGAGGTGGGCGCGCTCGTGCATCCCGGCCAGGCCCAGGTGGCTTTCCCGCACCATCGCCTGCATGTCCGGGGGATGGAACCCTGGCCCGTTGTCCTCGACCGTGGCCAGGACTTCTCCCTCTTCGAAGTAGAGCGTGACGTTGACCTGGGTAGCGGTGGGCGCGTGTTTGCGCACGTTGGTCAATGCCTCCTGGACCACCCGGAAGACCGTCAGCTCCAGCTCGGGGGCCAGACGGCGCTCGTCGCCGACGATCTCGCAGTGGACGCGCGCGTCGGGCATATGTTGGGATAGTTCCTCGGACAGCGCCTGGAGTGCGGCCGGGAGGCCCAGATCCTCCAGGATCAGCGGGCGCAGATCGTTGCTCATGCGCCGCACGTCGGCTACGGCTCCTTTGGCGAGGGACTGCAGTTCGTCCAGCCGTCGCGCCGCCGCTGCCGGATCCTGTTGGAGTGCGCTACGGCACAGCTCGATGCGCTGCATAAGACCCACCATGTCTTGCACCGTCTCGTCGTGTAGCTCGCGCGAGATCCGCTTGCGTTCCTCCTCCTGGCTCTGCAACACCTGGAGGGCGTACTGGCGCAGTGTGGCCTGCTGCTCGGCCAGGCGGATGACCATGTAGTTGAAGGCGCCGATGAGCGTGCGCGTTTCCGGAGGTCCTTGGGCTTCCAGGGGGCGAAATGGGATGCCGGTTGACACTTGCCTGGCCTCCTGGACCAGGGCGGTCAACGGCCGGGTCACTTGGCCCACGCTGATGACCAGCACGAGTGTCGACAGGATCACGCCTGCGGTCAGCAGACCGCCCACGATCCACCGATAGGGGACGGTGGGGGCGAGGATG
>Ga0180438_10000313_pt1 | contig 97647 bp, 79 predicted proteins | sample SS_ome_12_FD_132455 | JGI IMG/M metagenome (GOLD analysis project Ga0180438, IMG submission 132455) | Hypersaline lake sediment archaeal communities from the Salton Sea, California, USA - SS_3_D_2 metaG | ecosystem: Environmental > Aquatic > Non-marine Saline and Alkaline > Hypersaline >... | reverse complement strand
TAACCGGGCTTAACTAAAAAGTCAAAGAACACTTGGCGCAAAGTGATGAATAAATCGACCACGGAGCACCTAATTTTTTGTTTTATTTCTTTTCATTTTTTCATACACTATTTGACATTACCTAAAAAGAGCCCACGTAATTGTGTACACACGAAACACACAGATTTTTTTGTGTCAACCCATGTAAATCTGTGTTTAATTTTTTCATGATACTTTTTACATTTGCTGCATTTATAATATATTATATCATACAAACCACGAAGTTGCTTATTTCCTTTTCCTTTTTTTTTAAAACCAATTGAAACCTAATCCGTAATATATTATAATCACCCTTGACATTTCAAACGGAGGAAAAAAATGTTTAGAAAAAAAAGATATTCTATATTTTTAATTTCGCTGTGTATGGTTTTTTCATTCCTGTTGATAGGTTCTGCTTCCCTGTTGGCTGAAACAAATTCCGCTAAATTCCCGGATACCCAGGCAGGAAAACATGCAAAAGAAGTCATCCACCTGCTCAATAACGGCAGCCGGCAAGAGGTGCGGCAATATATTCTCCAACAATTCACGCCGGATTTCTTAAAAATGGTACCCATGGAACGCCACCTGCAAGTCTTCAGCGAAACACAGGACACCTACAAAGGATTTGAAGTGAAAGCTATCCAGAAAGCGACAGATACTGAACTATATGCCGTGCTGTGGGCACCGCTTACAGAATCCTGGTTTGTTTTCCAGATAAAACTGGAAGAGAAGGAACCCTATAAAATTCACACATTTCGCCTGGGACCGGTTGCACCACCGACTGGAGAAACTCCTCCCCCAAAAATGACAGACCAACAGATGGCAGATACCCTGAAAACATATATGGAAAAGCTTGCTAAGAAAGATATATTTTCAGGGACTGTGCTGCTGGCAAAAAATGGGGAGGTACTCTTTAAAGGCGCATACGGCCTGGCCAGTAAGCGGTTCAATGTGCCCAACCGCATCGATACCAAATTCAACCTGGGCTCCATGAATAAAATGTTCACTGCCGTAGCCATTGCGCAACTGGTGGAAAAAGGAAAATTGAGTTACGAGGACCTGGTGGGTAAGTACCTGGATTCCACATGGGTGCAGAAAGAAACGGCTGAAAAAGTTAAAATCAAACACCTGCTGACACACACATCAGGCCTGGGCAGTTATTTTAACAAAACATTCTGGGAATCCTCTCGGATGCTCTTTCGGAACCTGGAAGATTACAAACCTTTGATCAAAAATGAGAAACCCCGTTTCGAGCCTGGTACCCAATGGAGCTACAGCAATACGGGCATGCTCCTCTTAGGTCCTATCATTGAAAAAGTTTCGGGCATGAACTTCTATGATTACATCAGGGAACATATCTATACGCCTGCTGGCATGACCAACAGCGACTGCTATGAAATGGACCGTCCCGTGCCCAACCTGGCCATTGGCTATATTAAGAAATTCGAGGATAAAGGATTCTATTGGAGAAACAATATTTACGATCATGTAATCAAAGGTGGGCCTGCCGGCGGCGGTTTCTCCACAGTGGAAGACCTGCTGAAATTTTCACAGGCCCTGAGAAACAACAAATTGATCACCAAAGAATCACTGGAATTGTTAACCACTGCCAAACCCGATCTGAAATCTCCCAACTACGGTTATGGTTTCACCATCGCTGAAAAAGAGGGTGCACATATGGTGGGTCACAGCGGTGGATTCACCGGGATCCGCTCTGTTTTGCGCATTTTCCCAAAAAGCGGCTATACCTTTGCCATCATGTCCAATTACAGCAGCGGCATGACCCCGGTAAGAGAAAAATTGGAGGCTTTGCTGGTGCCGCAGTTGAAATAGCCTTAAAATTATTTTTTCTTTTTTTGTTGAAATTCCAATCGATTTTATATAATATATACTTATAATGATTATGGTTATATATAACATTGGCCACGGGTGAACACGGAGGAAAACAACATGGAGCATAGAGCATGGATCAAAGCGTTCTTTACCCATCATTCCAAAAGCTCTATTATACCATTCTCCGTGAAAATTTGCGTAAATCCGCGGCTAAAAAATGAGGAAATAAAATGAAAGTACAGATACCCAGAGAGGAAATAGATCGCATCATGAAGCAGTATGAATGCACGGAATCCCAGGCCATTAAGGCCTACCTGGATGCCCGTTCAGCCTCTAAAGCTGCTTTTGAAGATGAATTGAGAGTACAACTGGGGTCCAAAAAAGAGGATGGCACATGGCAGGTGCCCATCTTAACGCCAAAAGAGATTAAGGCTCACCTGGATAAGTATGTGATTGGACAGGAGGAGTATAAAAAGCGATTATCCATTGCCGCTGCTTTTCACTTCGCGATTCTCCGCCACCTGGATGAATCTGCTGAAGTTGAAGAACCACCGGTCAAGCGTTTTCGCAAAAAAAATACCATTATTGCCGGCCCCTCTGGCAGTGGGAAAACCTATTCAGCAGAGGTGTTGGGAGATCTACTGGAAGTACCTACCTTGATCGTAGATGCCACAGATTATACCGAAGCAGGATATGTAGGCAAGAGTGCGGACGATATGATCCGGGAGTTAATTGACGTCGCCCCTGGCCACACACGCCAGGAGCAGGCAGATTTCGTTAATAGACACGGTGGCATTATCTTTATCGATGAAATCGACAAAAAAGCCAAAGACAGGAACCTTATTGGTCACGATATCTCGAGGGAAGGATTCCAGCGGGCAGTGCTGAAACTGGTTGAACGGAAATACATATCCATTGAGAATCCGATGTCTCCAGCTTCCCACTTCAGAGACGCTTTCACTCGAGGACGGGAAAAAGACCCAAGAAGACAAAAAAATATGATTAGTACAGAACGTATCCTATTCATTGTAGGCGGTTCCTTTCAACGGCCTCATAATGACCTGGAATCCATTGTGAAAGACAGGATCAGGCATGAAGGCGGCCGCATCCGTGACGACGGCAGCTTCATGGTCATGGGTTTTGGCTCTAATGGACAGGAAAAAAAGACCCGTACCATCGAAAATAGCTATAAAGAAGCCAATGCAGACGATTATATCCGGTTCGGGTTGATCCCGGAACTGGTGGGCCGTATTCCCATTCGAAGCCACGTCAACCTGCTGTCAAAAAATGACCTGGTGCGGATAATGAGGGATACGGAAGACTCCATTATCCACCAATACACCCTTGAGTTTAAAGCCTTTGGCATCGATCTGAAGATAGAAGAATCAGCCATTCAATATATTGCTCAACTTGCAGAAAATAAAAGAACCGGTGCCCGCGCCCTGGTCAGTGTCTGGGAAAATATCCTTACAGATTTCCAGTTTGAAATGCCCGGTTCCAATTTCAAAGAACTGATCGTAACGGAAGCCCTGTGCCGAACTCCAAAAGATGCCCTTTTGAAAATGCTGAAACGCTCTCCTTTCGTAGATTACGTAGAGAGCTTCAGGAAGGAATACGGAATCGAACTGGAGCTGGATGAGGAGGTGGAGGCCTATGTGGAGAACCATGCCCGGGAACGCAAAATCCAGGTCTCAACCGCCCTGAAAAAACTATTAAAACAAGCATCGACGCTTAATTACATGAATATCAAAGGAAAATTTAAAATTACCCTGGAAATGCTGGAAAATGATAGCTACTTTAACGATCTCTTCACTGCCTGGTTCCAGAGCCAGCATCAGATCATGGGAAAAGCACAAGGGTAGAGTTATAAATGATGAATTATGAATGATGAATTATGAATGATGAAGGAGGAAGCAATGAAAAAGTTATCCGTTCTAATCCTGGTTTCGTTGATGGCATTTATCGGCTCGACTAACCTCCACGCCGGTTTTAGTTACGAAGTCGGTTTTGTTTCAAGTTTTATTTGGAGAGGCATGGATCTCTACCCCAAAAACAAACCAGCCCTTCAACCCTCTATCACCTATACCTTTGGAGATTCTGGCTTTTCCATCAATATGTTTGCCAGCTTTACCCTGACCGACCGGAATGAATTAAGAGAGCTGGAAGAAATTGATTTTACCTTTAACTATGACTTTCAAATATCCGAGACTATCTCTTTGTCCGTAGGTATGACCAATTACGGATGGTATTATATCCCCGATTATACCTTTAAGGAAGGTAATACCCAAGAATTTTACGCCATACTGGGGTTTCCCAGATTTTTTTTGGGCCCGTCATTTTCAGTCTACTATGACATAAACCTGGGTGACGGATTATATGCTTTGTTCTCCCTGGGGCATACCTTCAAGCTTTCCGGGAATACCAACATGGAGATCACGGCGTCCCTTGGGTATAATAGAAAGCAGTGGATCGATGAGTCCGGTATCAGTGATTTAAACCTGTCGGCCGCTATTCCCTTTTCAGCAGGGAAATTAAGTATTACCCCGTCTATTAACTACACCCATGTCTACCTGGAATCCCTTTATCGTGAAGGAGATAAAAAAGACAAACTCTGGTTCGCTGTCCTCATTGGCATCAATTAGCCACAGTCTTACACAGACAAACACAGACAAAATAATAAATGAGAATAAAGAAAAAGGGGACAACTAAACAATCACTAAAATAAAACATTTAAAAGAATACGCATGAACATGGAAATAATTATAAGCAAAGGGAATATCAAAGCCAGGATGACAGAAAACTTGAAATATTGACGCCGTTTTTCCGAATTCATAGGTGTTATGAGATGGATTAACAGTAGATTCAATATAGCACCCACAACACATTGATAAGGCATTACAATAAGTAATGCAATAATAAGTCTGAGGAGTTGTCCACTTATTGTTTCAGGGGCAGCAAGTCCAATATCGCTAAAAAGAGATAATATCGCAGGAGTAAAAAATAGAATAATCAGCCCAAGAAAAAAGGATTCCGCAAATGTTTCTGCGAATGTTGTGATTGATAGCTTTTCAATTATTTTCCCTTTCCAGGGCAAAGAAAGTTTCTGTTTCAATAACCATATCTTAATTAAAGAAGCAATTACAAATACAGCCAGAGGGAATAATAATATTAAATAGAACGGAGAAACCAATCGCGTGAAAACAGAAAATAAACTCTCCTGTGCAAGAAGGTTTCCCGGTATTAAAAAAACAATAAATAAAAAATAAGTAAAGAATGTATGTTTATTCTTATCCATACTTCATTTTATACGAAATAGAGTAAAAAGTAAACATAGACATAGCCCCGAAATCCCCCACCTATTTTTAATAACTGGTGGTGAAGAGAAAAAGGTGGCAGGGAAAAAAATGGTGCATTAAAACAGAAGACCGGCAAATAAACTCCTTTTCTCAAGCCATTTACTCTCGCTGCTAATGGTTTATTTCTGTTTATTTTCTGCCTCTCCTCTTTTCCTTATTTTTAATTGAAAAAAAAGATTCAAAGATGTATAATCGTTTCGGAGTTGAAATGAGTGATGAATGATACGAAGATTAAAATAATTCCTTACGGAATTTCGGATTATGAAAAAATAATAAAAGGCAATTACTATTATGTAGATAAAACAGCCTACCTGAGAATCGTAGAAAAAGCCGGAGACTATTTGTTTTTCATACGTCCCCGAAGATTCGGCAAGTCCCTGTTTCTTTCAACCATGGAAACATATTACGATATCTCGAAAAAGGATCAATTCGATTTGTTTTATAAAGATACCTATATCCATCATGAACCGACAAAAGAAAAAAATAACTACCTGATTTTAAAATTCAATTTTTCAGCAGTTGATCCCCATCCCAAACGCCTGGAAGCTTCGTTTCTAAACAATGTACGGGCAGAGGCAAAATCCTTTTTAAATAAATATGTCGATTATCTGGAACCTTCGGGGAGAGGAGAATTACGAAATGAATTGAGCCGCCTAGGTTCTTCTGCAGATATATTATTAAATGTCACCAAATTATGTAAGGAGTCGAACCGAAAGTTGTATGTTATTATCGATGAGTATGATAATTTTGCCAATACCATATTATCTACTTCCGGTAGTGAAGATTATAGAATTTTGACCCACGGTGAAGGATTTTTTCGGTCATTTTTTAATGTTTTAAAAGAAGGTGCCACTGGCTCCGGTGCCCCTATATCCCGGTTATTTATAACTGGTGTATCGCCAGTCACACTGGATGATGTCACCAGTGGATTCAATATAGGCAAAAATATTTCCACTGACAATGCGTTCAATCAAATGCTGGGATTTAAAACTGAAGACGTCATCGAGATAATCGAATATTACAGACAAATGGGACGGATCAAACATAATACCCAATTCCTCCTTGACCTGATGAGTCAATGGTATAACAACTATATCTTTTCAAAAAAGTCGAAAATAAAACTCTTTAATCCAGATATGGTAATCTACTTTCTCGATGAGTATTTCAAGAACTTTGAAATCCCGGAAGATTTGATTGACCGAAATGTAAGAATTGATTACCAGAAATTAAGGCATTTGATTATTATAGAGAGGAAGGGTAAAAAAGAGGAAAACGGCAATTTCACTAAACTGCAGGAAATCCTGGAAGAGGGGGAGGTGGCGAAAAAGTTAAAAAAGGGATTCCCGTTAGAAGAGATGGAAGATCCTGAAAATTTTGTTTCACTGCTCTTTTATCTCGGTTTATTGACCATTAAAGGGCGAAGAGAAGGATTAACCGTATTTAAGATACCCAACCAGACAGTAAAAAGTTTATATTATGATTATATTATCCGGGTCAGCAGAGAAATCGGCTTATTGGATGTAAATATAGGCAGAGTGGAGAGTTTACTGCATGATATGGCCTATCACGGTAACTGGAAAGATTTTTTCGCATATCTCTCCGAACGGATGAAAAAATCCACATCTATCCGGGATTTTATCCGGGAAGAAAAAGTGATCCAGGGATTTTTTCTGGCTTACCTTGGGATCAGTGATTTTTTTATTGTTCATTCGGAAAAAGAGTTAAATAAAGGTTACGCCGATATCGTGATGGAACCATTTCTCGCGGTATATGAAGGGATAAAGTATTCCTATTTGGTGGAGATAAAGTACATTGCTAAGTCAAAAAGCAAAGGACAAAAGACATTGGAAAATGAGATCCAAAAATTAAAAAAAGAAGCTGAGGAACAACTGAACAACTACAGTCTTGATGAGAAACTCCAAAAAAGCATTGGGAAAACGACACTGATCAAACTGGTCTTAATCTTTTTCGGCAGCCAATTAAAATACATGGGGAATGTATGACTTAAAAAAATTAATTACTGATCAAGAAATTCGTCTGTCCCGTTTGTCCATAAGAAAAATAGTAGAAGACCACTGAAAAATAGTAGAAGACCGGTGCATAATGATAAAAGACCACTGCATAATTAAAATTTAAGCGTCGGGCAAAAAATTTTTCCCATTTTTGGTAATGCCCAACCAAGGGCATGTGATTATTATCGGTAATTATTGGGAATACGTAAGAAGAGTCGTAAGAGATGCGGGTGCGATAAATCGGCGTTTCGTGTCCCTACCTTAAAAAAGCGTTTTGACAGCTCTAAAAAAACATTGAACGTTGAACATTGAACATTGAACACAAAATCCACCGATTACCTAATTTTAGGCGGTGGATTTTGGAAATGGTTATCATGCTTGAAAATGCACTGCTTATGTGATAAAATTTGTTGCTGATAAGTGATAAAATCATTGCAATTGGTAGATATATTAGCAAGATTCCTAAAATTACCGGTTTTCTTAGCCAACCCTGCAAAAGGGAAGGGCGGAAGCCTGTCAAATCCACCGAATGATTCAAAGGCTTGTCAAGGAGGCTTTTAAGTACGTGTTATGGTGAATTTAAAGGATTGCCATTGTGACTTTTAAGTACTTGTCATAATTCGAATGTTCAAATGTCCAAAAAATCTGCAAAATCTTTATTTAAGAGCTATTGCGCCCACAAGCCTTTGTTTTGAATTTTGTATTTTGGTCATTTGAATTTGTTTCGAATTTTGAAATTCGGATTTCGGATTTTTAGTGCATTATTTTTAAAACGTTCTACTTTAAATGCGGAAACAAGAGATGATAATAACCAGGTATACTCCTGAGTCCAGGCTTCGTCACCCCATTTTGTTACTCAAAGAGATGTGGCGGGATTTACTGGGTTCCGGTGAATTGGCCTGGCGCCTCGTGGTCAGGGATATTTCCGCACAATACCGACAAACCGCATTGGGATATTTTTGGGCGATATTTCCTCCCCTGGTGGCCAGCCTGGCTTTTATTTTACTGCATTCCTCCAATGTGATGGAGATCAAAGGCATCAATGTCCCCTACCCCCTCTACGTAATGGCCGGAACTGTTTTCTGGCAATTGTTCGTGGATGCACTTAATTTCCCCCTGAAAGTGGTTACCGAGTCAAAAGCCATTTTAACGAAAATCAACCTACCCAAAGAATCATTGATCATCGCCAGCATTGGCCAGGTATTGTTCAGCTTCGCTATCAAGTTGATCTTACTGGTAGGAGTATGTATATATTTCAAAGCATCTGTCAGTTGGACCGTGGTACTAATGCCTTTGCCTATTATTGGATTACTCCTTTTGGGCACCATGTTCGGTGTTTTATTGATACCTGTGGGACTGCTGTACAAGGATATTCAACAGGCACTGCTGGTGGCCACTCATGGGTTGATCTTTTTAACCCCTGTGGCCTATCCTCCCACTGTGGAGGGCATTTTAGGAGATATTATGCAGATCAACCCGGTGACCCCCTTACTGATGGGAGCCAAAGACCTCCTATTTAATGGAATACCTGCCAATATCGTACCATTCTTTGCGGTTTTGGGTGCGACTCTTGTCCTACTTTTTATCGGCTGGGTGGTTTACCGTGCAGCACTTCCCATTATCGTGGAACGGATCGGCGCATAAAAATAAAAATCATGGCTGAAACGCTTGTAAAAGTAGAAAATCTCAGTAAAAAGTTCTGCCGCAGCCTGAAACGCTCATTATGGTACGGCATCAAGGATATCGGTTCGGAATTGATGGGCAGCAGCAAAAAGAATATCAAATTGCGCAAAGAAGAGTTCTGGGCACTGAAGGATGTGAGTTTTGAGTTAAAAAAAGGGGAACTGATGGGCTTAATCGGGGCCAACGGCGCAGGGAAAACCACGATCCTTAAATTGCTGACCGGGTTAATAAAACCAGATAAAGGCGTTATTACCATCCAGGGAAAAATCCAGGCATTGATCGCTTTGGGTGCTGGGTTTAACCCGGTTCTCACTGCCAGGGAAAATATCTATATTAACGGCGCTGTCCTGGGTTTAAAAAAAAAAGAAATTGAAACAATGATTGATGAAATTATGGAATTCTCCGAAATCGGGGAATTTATCGATATGCCAGTGCAAAGCTACAGCTCTGGTATGCATGTGAGACTGGGTTTTGCCGTGGCTGTTAACTTAAAACCGGATATCCTGATCGTGGATGAGGTACTGGCAGTTGGAGATGCCTCCTTTCGCAGGAAGGCTCGGAATAAAATGATGGAATTATTGCATTCTGGTATATCTGTTCTCTTTGTCTCTCATAACATGGCAACCGTTAACTCCCTGACCTCCCGGTGTATCTACCTCAAGAAAGGGGAAGTCGTGGCCATTGGTCCGTCAGAAGAAATCACTTCGCTCTATTTAAGTGATTCCATCAAAAAAAATAAAACATCCCCGAATACAACCGGTGATAACTACATGGATTCCGCTTACCTGAGCATACCCGATGTATTTGTTTTAAAAAATGTTCGACTTTTCAATGGATACGGTGAGGGAACCATGGAATTTAATTCCTATGAAAATATCCGGTTATCGTTTGATATGGAATTTAAGGAAACATTAAAGAATATTGCCTTTGCCCTCAGTATTCGGACGCAGATTGACGATGTGGTGGTGGGTTTCAGTCGGGTGATACCTGAATACGATTCATACCACGGCGCTTTAACGGTGGAATGCGAAATTGAACGTAACATACTGCGAGAGGGTGTTTACAATATTGGCTTTTATGTTTCGGGCGCTGACGGCGGGTCTTTGTTTAAATCCAATAGTGTAAAAGCATTTACCATCCTGGCGGATATGGGTATCATTAAAAATTCCGGCTCTTCCCAGGGGTTGGTGATCCTGGATACCTCGTGGAAAGTTGTATAAATAGAAAAAGGAATGAATAAAAAAATATATGCAGCCAAAATAAAGTATAAAGGGGATATGGCTGTCGACTACGATAAAAAACGGAGTAAACGAAAAAAGTGGAAACGGGAGATGGCTGCTGTAGAGGCCATTGTTTCCGATTTTGAAGCGGGAGCCTCCATTGTCGATGTTCCAATGGGAACGGGGCGCTTTCTTCCGTTCTATACAAAGGGGGGACATCCTGTGCTGGGACTCGATATATCAATGGATATGTTACAGCAGGCAGCAGGAAGAGCAAAAAAACTCACAAATAGTACTGAGAGCGAAAAAAACAGGATCAATATGGTGATTGGCGATGCTGAGGCACTCCCCCTCTCGAATAAGTCCATCGACTATGTGATCTGTATACGGCTGCTCAATTGGGTGACAGAACCTATCTCTGAGAAGATCCTGGTAGAATTTCAGCGGGTCGCCCGCAAAGGGATCATTATTGGATTTCGTTCGCTGCATGATATGACTTTTGGCGATTATATCCGAATGGGAGTTGTCGATTTGGTACCCACACCGCGTCATATCTCCCGTTGGGTAAAATCAACACTCAGATTTGCCAGGAGACAGGGCGGACGAATAAAAAGAGGTGTGGTAAACATCATTGCAGGTAAAGAAAAACAAAGCAATACGCCTAAACCAGGATTTAAAGGGCGAACCCTTTACGATGAGGCTAAAATGATCCACTTCTTTTCAGAGATAGGAATGAGGGTCTGTGAAACCTTCCCTATTGACAGGGTGGCATCCTATTGGCAAAAAAAGGTTGATTCTTATTCGATATATTCGTTGAAATTTGGCACGTTCTTGTAGAATATTAAATAAAACGGAAATGGTCATTGTATTCAGGAAGATTTAGAGTGAGACCGGATATTGTTATTCATGTAGGGTTTTCAAGAACCGGCACCACCACCTTGCAGCGCCATCTGTTTGCCCAACATTCTCAAATTAAATATATGGGAAAACCCTATACCGATGATGTGTTCAAACGAGAGATCGATCACCTGGTGAAGCAGGAGACCCTGGTTTACGACTCTGGTGCCCTCAGGCAATATATTTCTGAAAATTTTTGGAAACAAGGGAACGAAACGTCAATAAAAGTCATATTAATCTCTGACGAGATTATGGTTTCCTATTCAAAAGTTCGAGATAAAGGAGTGGTGGCCCGGAGGATCAAAGAGGTTTTTGACCCCAGGATTTTAATTACCATCAGGAACCAGTATGACATATTAAAATCCGCCTATCTTTCGCGGGGGCGGTTGTTAATGAATGTACCGTCTAAATATGCGGGCCTTTCGGTCCGTTTTACTGATTGGCTTGAGCTCTCTTACAAGAATATCGATAGAAGTTACCTGGGCCATGTGGATTATTTTAAAACCATAAACTATTATTCCCAATTGTTTGGGAAGGATAATGTGTGTGTGCTTTTATTAGAGGAATTTATAGAAAATACAAAAGAGTACCTGGTAACGTTATCGAAATTTTTGAATATCGATCTTAATGAGGCGGTGGAACGAACCGAAAATAAACATGAACATATGGAGATACCCCAGTGGCAGCTAAATTTCGAGCGTTTCAGGACAGGATTCTACCCTCTCAGTCGAATTCCCCTGGTTTTTAACATGATAAAGCCGTTTTTCGCCTTAATGGGATGTTTAAGAAAGGATAAAACAGCGAAAGTAACGATTCCCGGAGATTGGCAACAGCGACTCAATGCAATGTACCGGGAAGGAAACAGGAAATTAATCGAAAAATACAGCCTTCCCCTTGAAAAATATGGTTACCCGGTTTAGGATTCCAAATCCACCACTTGATTTTTAGAAAGTGGTGGATTTGGTGTTCAATGTTCAATGTTCAAAGTTCAATGTTTATTTCAAAGTACTTAAAAAAGTTAATAACTCTTTTAAGTTCATCAACGTTGAACCTTGAACCGTGAACCTTGAACAAATTCACCGCCTTTATTGGCGGTGGATTTTGGGATTGACACGTTATAGAAAAGATGTTATAGTAACCATATGTTAGTATTTTGGCAGCTTTTCAAAAGGAGCTTTGTATGAAAAAATCAAAAATTTTAAAAATGACAATCATTTGTCTGGCATTTTTTGGATTAAATGCATCTTTAAATTTAATAGGGAACAACTTACTTCTGGGAAATGAACAATATGTCCAGGTAGATTTAAAAGACGGGAGTTCAATAAAGTTTGAGTTCGAGTCCTTTATGAACGATAATTTCATTTTCCCCGAAGAATTGAATAGACCGGCTGAACCTGGAGAGGTTAAAACGTTCGGAGAAAAAAGGATATATTTTAAGGATAAAAATACCTGTAAAGCGTATAGTATCAGTTTAGACAACCTTGTAGAGCTTGAGGTCCTGGGTATGGATAAAAATAATTGTGACAGTAAAAAGAGCTGGTTGTTTAAAATTTATCTATTTGATCAAGAAAAGTATGAAGGGTTTTTAACGTCCCCTGATCATAATACCGGTCAAGCGTTGACAGAGCACAATATAAAAGGGATTTTACTGGAATCGAAAAACCAGGAGAGTATATTGATTGAGGATATTAAAAAGATCTCCTTTTTCAGCAGGTAAAATCATTATGAACAACGAACAACGGGTTGATATTAAATAAAAAAATATGAGGTGCAGTAAATGATGAATATAAATGAAAATAAAAAAATAGTATTGGTTGTATATTTAGCGACATTGGCATTCATGATATCCGCGTTTCATCTGGATTTATACGGTACATGCGGTGTAACCTGGAAAAAAGGAAATGTGACGGCAGAAGTTGCGTTTCGTGATGTTGTTTTTGGTAATGGTATTTTTATGACAGTAGGAGATAATGGGGATGTTTATACCAGTTATGACGGCAAGACATGGGCCAAAAAAAACTCGGGTTTAGGGGACGGAAAGCATATTTTCGGTGTGGCATACGGTAATGGGGTGTTCGTGGGATCCATGAGGGATGGTCGAATTATTAAAAGTACCAATAACGGTTCCAGTTGGTCGGTTAAGTATAACAGTGGGGGCGATGAGGATTTGTATGGAGCGGCTTATGGAAACGGTCTGTTCGTGGTGGTTGGTGAAAAGGGAGGGGTTTATATAAGTAAAAATGATGGGGAGACCTGGACAAAAAATAAGACTTTTTATCTTTTCAGATGCATCGCATTTGGAGGCAATACATTTGTTGCCGGGACCGGGGGTGGGTCTCCGCGTATCTTAACCAGTGCCAATGGGGAAAGCTGGACCCAGAGAGCCACGCCTGCCTGTAATATTCGTGGTATCTGCTGCAGCGGCACACGATGGATTGCCGTGGGGTATGATATTTATTTATGCCAGCAGCCCGATGCAAAAAACTGGACAAGATGCTTAAGGGGAGAGGCATTGGGATTGGTAGACCAGTTTTATAGTGCGGGTTCGACTGGGTCTTTATTTATTGCTGGTGGGGAGCATGGGCTGCTTTTTACTAGCCCGGATGGTATCGACTGGACACAACGGACCTCCGGCACGAAGCGGTTTATCCTGGGCATCGAATATGGTAACGGTGTAATTGCTGCCGTTGGAAATGGCGGACCAAGAATCCCGGACTCGATTTACCTGCACAGCACCCGTTACAGCGAGTGCGGCGGAGGCACCGGTCCCGGGACAATTACCGTTACTTCACCCAATGGCGGTGAAGTGTGGGACGTTGGTTCATCCCAGGATATCACATGGCTCAGCGGTGGGGACGTAGGCGATGTTACGATTGATTATTCAATAGACAACGGTGCAACCTGGTTACCCCTGGACGGCCATGCGAAAAACGACGGACACCGACCATGGGTTGTCCCCAATACGGTTTCGAATAACTGCTTGATGAGGGTGAGCAAGTATTTAACCGGCACGCCTAACGATGTAAGCAATGCTGTATTTGCAATTATCAGCCCCAATCGAGTGATAATCACCTCTCCCAATGGAGGCGAAGATTGGGAGGGTGGAACCACCCATGATATCACCTGGACCGATGTAGGCACAGTGGGTGATTTAAAAATAGAGTATTCCACCAACAATGGTTCCAGTTACAACACCATTGTTTCTTCAACAGCCAATGACGGGAGCTATACTTGGGATATACCCAAAACCATTGATTCGGACAGTTGTATTATCCGGCTCAGTGAAGTGGATGGTCAGGCCAATGATGTCAGCGACAGTGTGTTTACCATTCATTCACCACCAGAAATTGCCCTGGACAGAAGTCAATTTAATTTTGGGTATGCCATTGGAAATGGAGTGCCGGGAGCGCAGTCCCTGGGTATCTTAAATGAAGGCGCTGGCACCTTAAATTGGAATATCTCCAGCGATGTCAGTTGGTTAAACTTTAATCCTGCCTCAGCAGCTGGGGAAGCATATGTGGATATTTCTATTAATCCCACTGAGTTGGTGGTTGGAACGTATACAGCCACTGTGACTGTTAGTGATCCCAATTCCATCAATTTAACTCAAACCGCTGTAGTGAATCTGACAGTAAAAGATTCTTCGGATGATCAGCCGCCTTTTGGCAGTTTTGCCACCCCTGGTGATGGAATAATCGTGAGCGGCAGTGTACCGGTCACAGGATGGGTGCTGGATGATGTCGAGGTTCAGAGTGTGAAGTTATATTATAATAATAGTAGTTATATTGGGGATGCTGTATTTGTGGAAGGAGCAAGGCCTGATATCGAGCAAGCGTATCCGTTGTATCCCCAAAATACCCGTGCAGGGTGGGGATATATGCTGTTAACCAATTCTCTTCCGGACGGCGTTTATAAGTTATACGCCATTGCTGCAGACAATTCCGGGCAGCAGGTGACATTGGGTGAAAGTACGGTCACCATTGACAATGCCAATGCAGTGAAACCATTTGGAGCCATAGATACGCCTTTCCAGGGTGGTGAGGCTTCGGGCAGCAATTATGTCAACTGGGGATGGGTATTAACACCGCAGCCCAACATGATTCCCACGGATGGTTCCACCATATTCATATTTGTAGACAGCGTATCGCTGGGTAATCCTTATGGATATAATGTTGCAAATACTACGATTGCTACCCTTTTCCCTGGCTATGCCAACACTGATGGTCCCGTAGGGTATCTCCATATCGATACCACCAAGTATCAGAATGGGGTACATACCATCTCCTGGACGGCTACAGATAACGCAGGAAACAGCGAAGGTATTGGATCGAGATATTTTAGCATACGTAATATAAGTACAGGTACCGAGAGCACCAGCAGTACAATGGCACGGGATAAGATTCACGTGTCACCTGGAGAACTTTCCGAAATCCCAGCCGATTACTCCTCCCCTGTCACGATAAAAAAAGGGTATAAGCGACATGTTGCACCACAGGAAATCTACCCGGATAAAGAAGGAATGATCCAATTGGAGATTAGACAATTGGAGCGTATAGAGATCCAATTAAATCACCTGATTCGCTCAACCCAAAACACTCAACTCTTGACCTCACCTTCAACACTGAAAGGGTACCTGGTGGTGGGGAATGAATGTCGCCCATTACCGATTGGGTCCTCACTAAATTCTGAAAAAGGCATCTTCTCCTGGCAGCCGGGTCATGGATTTCTTGGCAGCTATGAATTGATTTTTATAGGAAATGGTGAAAACGGAGCACTGGTGAAAACGAGGATTCATTTAAAAATCACTCCCAAATTTACTTATACGCATACAAATAAATAGGATACGGATGCAGATACGGATACAATTGTAACCACGACGAACACGAAGGGACGTTTTTTTTCGTGAGCGTCGCGGCCTTCACATTCAAAGTAAAAAGAAAAAGGAGGCGGGCTTGCTAAATGATAAGACTATTTTAATCACCGGGGGCACGGGGTCGTTCGGTCACAAATTTACTGAGAGAATTTTCAAGAAGTACAATCCCAAAAAAATAATCATTTATTCCAGGGATGAATATAAACAGTACCTGATGCAGAAAAGATACGAGCCCTGGATAAAACGAATGCGTTTTCTCATTGGCGATGTGCGGGATCAAGACCGGCTTTATCGGGCGTTTGAAGGGGTGGAGGTGGTGATACATGCTGCAGCGTTGAAGCATGTGCCAGCCATGGAATACAATCCCATAGAAGCAGTAAAAACCAACATTCATGGGGCGGAGAATGTCATTAACGCTGCGCTGGACCGGCAGGTAAAAAAAATCATTGCCCTCTCCACAGACAAGAGTGTTCACCCGGTCAACCTTTATGGTGCTACCAAAATGGTCTCGGATAAGTTATTTGTACATGCCAACGCCTACCGCGGGTATAAAGATATGTGCTTTAGCGTGGTTCGATATGGTAATGTAGCAGGAAGCCGGGGGTCTGTGATCCCCTATTTTAAATCCCTGCTGGAAAAAGGAGAAAAAAAACTCCCCATTACCCATCCTGAAATGACTCGTTTCTGGATCAGCCTGGATGAGGGGGTTGACCTGGTATTTGAAGCCATTGAAAAGGCCAAAGGTACTGAAATATATGTGGCTAAGATTCCTTCCTTTAAGGTGACTGATCTGGCCAGGGCCATGGCACCCGATGTGGAAATGGTGGCAGTCGGTATGAGAGCTGGCGAAAAAATGCACGAATTAATGATCACAAAGGAAGATTCAAGAAAGGCTTATGATTACGGTAACTATTATATTATCTATCCCCAGGTGGACTGGTGGAGTATGGACCGCCATTATACAGGAGGCGGGAAAGAGCTTGAACCCGGTTTCGAGTATTCGTCAAATACCAACGACCAGTGGTTAAGCGTCCAACAGATAAAAAAATTAATAAAAAAAATAGATGTTGTGGTTTGACCTTAATTTCATGTAGGGATGCGATTTATCGCGTCCGTAATTCTAGAAAAATGATAAATTACGGGAAACACTGGATCGATGATGATGATATCGCTGCAGTAGTCGGTGTTTTAAAATCGGATTTTATCACCCAGGGTCCCAGGATTGGGGATTTTGAGAAATCCCTTGCCGATTATGTGGGTGCAAAATATGCAGTGGCCGTCAGCAGCGGTACTGCTGCCCTCCACCTGGCAGTAACGACCTTAAATCTTGATAAAGGAACAGAGGGCATCACGTCACCCAATACGTTTGCCGCCAGTGCCAACTGCTTTGTTTATAATGGTCTTACACCTATTTTTGCGGATATTGATAAAAATACCTATTGCATCGATCCTTCAGAGATAAAAAAACGGATGACTCCTCAAACCCGGGTGGTTATACCGGTTCATTTTGCAGGTCAACCATGTGAAATGGAAAGGATCGCCGATATTACGAAGAACAATAAAGTTCATATTATTGAAGATGCCTCCCACGCCATTGGCAGTCGATATGCGAACGGTCAGATGGTGGGGTCTTGTTGCTATTCAGATATGGCCACATTTTCCTTTCATCCAGTCAAAACCATTGCCACTGGCGAAGGGGGTGCCATTACCACCAATGACAAAAATTTATACGAACAATTAATAATGCTGAGAAACCACGGTATCACAAAAGACCCTTCAAAGTTCAAAATTCCTCATTCATCACTCATCATTCATCATTCAGATTTGACAGGCCCCTGGTATTATGAGATGCAGCAATTAGGGTTTAATTACCGGATGACCGATATCCAGGCGGTGTTGGGTATCAGCCAATTAAAGAAAATAGAGACATTCATTGAACGGAGGCGCCAGATTATAAAAGAGTATAACCGGGCGTTTGAAACCATTGAATGGCTGACCACGCCTTATGAAAGAGAAGGAATTTTTTCCGCCTTCCATCTCTATGTTTTAAAAATTGATTTTGAGAAAATAAATAAGACCCGCACCCAGGTGATGGAAGAATTAAAAGCAAAGGGAATTGGTACCCAGGTTCATTATATCCCGGTTCATTTGTTGCCCTATTATAGAGAGAATTTCGGATTTAAGGAAGGAGATTTTCCCAGGGCGGAACATTATTATCACCAGTGTCTCAGTATCCCGCTCTATCCCCGGATGACGGATGAGGATGTTCAGCAGGTCATAGATGCAGTATACGAAGTGCCTAAAGTGCCTAAAGTGAGCTAAAGTGCCTAAAGTTAAGGCGGCGCTTTGCGCCATTTACCTTTTAGCTCTAAAAAGGTATCGCGCGCCGGTTTTCCGGCGCACCACAACTTTAGTCACTTTAGGCATTTTAGGCACTAACTTTACGTTGAGATAAAAAGAAAAAATGAACAACTTGCCTCACATTATTCTCGAGACTGCGAATTTCCACAGCGGAGATATCGCTCAAATAAAGGAAGCCATTACGACCTTTGGAAACGTAGACTATGAAAACCTCGGTATTAAGTTTCATGCATTTAAATATGATAAGGTGACACTCCCGGATTTTTCCTGGTACTCCATTGTAAAAAATTTCTTTATCAATGAAGAACAGTGGGCAGAGATTATCAAGCTGGCTGATGAAACAAATTTCAAGGTCTGGCTCGACTTGTTCTGCGTATATGGAGTCGAGATACTGGAAAAAAATCTCAGTAAAATATTCGGCATCAAACTTCAACCATCCATCCTGGATAACCTGGAGATCATCGATGCCCTAAAGAAACTGGATTTAAGTGATAAAGAATTAATCATCAATATATCCGGCCTGGAAATATCCTCAATTGAACATTACCTGGAGCAATTCAGGGAATTTGGATTTAAGAAAATTATTTTGCAATTGGGTTTCCAGAACTTTCCCACACAAATCGAAGATACCTCATTAAAGAAGGTCGATATTTTACGCACTGCATTCCCTGAACAGGCTGTTGGTTATGCAGACCATATCGATGCGGAAATACCTTTTTCAAAACATTTTCCTGGTTATGCCTATTCAAAAGGGTGTTCTTACCTGGAAAAACATATCTGCAATCGTCGAAAAGAGACCCCATATGATTTTAACTCTGCCCTGGAATTTGATGAGATAACGGAGATGGTAGAGGAGATAAAAGAGGTTAACCGCTGTTTTACCGCAGAATTTATTTCAGAGAATGAAAGGAAATATTATGAAAAAAGTCTTCAAAAGCCTGTGCTAAAAAGGTCTATAAGAAAGGGGCAGTTGGTGGCGGCATCGGATGTGATATTCCGGCGCACCGACAAACCAGGGATGAATGTTAACCAGTTAAAAGAGCTACAAAACCGTTTTTATATTTTAGATCGATCATTGGAACCATTTGACACCCTGACAGTGAAGGATTTTAAGAAACCCAGGATTGCAGCTATTGTGGCAGCTCGGATGAAATCCTCCCGGTTAAAACAGAAAGCCATATTACCCATCAGGGGGATGTCTTCCATTGAGCGGTGCCTGGATAATTGTTTGGGATTTCCTTTTACTGATGAAGTCATCCTGGCCACATCCACTTTAGAAGAGGATGCAGTTCTGGGTCAATATACCTTAAAGGGAAGAGCAAAATTCTGGCAGGGGGACCCTGAGGATGTCATCTCTCGGTACCTGGGAGCTTGCGATAAATACGGCATTGATGTGGTTATTCGGGTTACCGGAGATTGTCCAGTGGTATCGCCAGAGATTGCCAGATTTTTATTGGAATCCCATTTTGCTGCCGGGGCTGATTTTACAGAACCCCGCCAATTTGCCGTTGGTTCCAACAGCCAGATATACAATGTGGAAGCACTGCGGCGGGTCATTGAGCTGGTGGGAAGCGCTGACTATTCCGAACATATGACCCTTTACATGACCAACAATCCAAATATTTTTAAAGTCAATATTGTGGATTTACCCCAGGATCTCATAAGAGATTACCGTTTAACACTGGATTACCAGGAAGACCTGGATATGTTTAATGAATTGTATAAAAAATTAGAAGAAGAACATCTGGACGCTACCCTTTTGAATGTATTTAAAGTACTGGATGAAAATCCATATATACCAAAGCTGAATGCCCATAAAACCCTGGTCTATAAAACCGACAAAGCGTTGATAAAATTACTCAATGAAAAAACCACGATAAAACTATGAAATTTAAGAATACCAATAGAGAGTTATTATTCCTGAAATCAGCTTTAACAGAGGAGAATCCCTTTATAAGTACCGATGAGGTCAGGCAGTGGTTAAAAGAGAGGAATGAAGCGGTAGAGGTGAATATTGAGCGGATAAAAATAAAGGAAATGGATCAATGGCATATCGACCCGAAAGATGGCAACATCAGACATAAAACCGGGAAATTTTTTACCATTGAGGGAATAAACGTAAAAACCAACTGGGGAAATGTCCCCGAATGGAGCCAACCCATTATTAATCAACCGGAAGTCGGATTACTGGGTATAATAACCAAAGAAATCAATGGCATTTTGTATTTTTTAATGCAGGCAAAAATTGAACCTGGAAATATCAACAATGTTCAAATTTCGCCGACTTTGCAAGCCACTAAAAGCAATTATACAAAAGTGCATAAAGGTCGAACGCCTTTGTATCTGGACTATTTTACAGGTGAAAAAAAAGCCAGGGTCTTATTGGATCAACTCCAGTCTGAACAAGGCGCACGGTTTTTAAAAAAAAGAAATCGAAATATTATCGTACAAGTGGAAGATGATATTGAGGTACATGAAAACTTTTGCTGGCTTACCCTGGGGCAGATAAAAAAATTATTGACCCATGATAACCTCATTAATATGGATACACGAACAGTCATCTCAGGTATCCCCTTTGGCGATTATCAATCGGAAATGATTGATTTTTATCGAACATTACATCCCCAACCGACCTCATCAGATGAATTTAAAACCAGTTTATTAATGTCTATGCTGGAAACCGAAAGACATTTGCATGAAATCGAGGAGATTATTTCATGGATCACCCATTTAAAAACAAAATATGAATTGGAAGTGAATCGGATACCGTTAAAAGAAGTCGAAAAGTGGACAATGGATGATTATTCGATTTTCCATGTAGATAAAAAATATTTTTCTGTGATTGCCGTATCGGTAGAAATCGGAACCAGGGAGGTAAAATGCTGGACACAACCTCTTATAAAAGCGGCCCAGGAAGGAATCGTGGCGTTTTTAGTTAAAAAAATTGATGGTATCAGCCATTTCCTGGTGCAGGCCAAGTTGGAAGCTGGGAATTTCGATATTATTGAACTGGCACCCACAGTGCAGTGCCTCACGGGTAATTACAGAAAAGAATTTCAAGAATATAATCCCCCATTTTTGGATTATGTATTGAATGCCGATCCCAAACAGATTCACTATTGTGCCTTCCAGTCCGAAGAGGGGGGGCGATTTTATAAAGAGCAAAATAAGAACCTGATTATTGAAGTGGAGGATGATTTCCCCTTAAAGGTCCCTGAAAACTTTACCTGGATGACGTTGAATCAGCTGCTGATTTTTATAAAATTCAACAATTATTTAAATATCGAGGCGCGAAGCTTAATCTCCGCAGCCAGTTTTATCTAACAGACACAAATTATGAAATTGTGAGGACAAACAATTAAAATGGGAAAAATACGAATCGGAGTTATGGGGTGTGCCAATATCGCATTCCGGTCTGTTATTCCGGCGATCCGCTCGATTCCTCAATTGGAGCTGATTGCCACTGCCAGCCGTACTCTGGAAAAAGCGCAGCACTTTGCCCAGACCTTCCAATGCGAAGCGGTGGAAGGCTATGAAAACCTGATACAAAGAGAGGATATCGATGCCATATACATGCCTTTACCCACAGGGTTACATGAAACATTTATAAAAAAATGCCTGGAAGCCTGTAAACATACGCTGGTAGAAAAATCCCTGGCATACGATTACGCATCAGCCCAACGGATAGTAGAGAAGGCTAAAACGTCTCAGGTGCTGCTGATGGAAAATTTCCAGTTTCAATATCACCGCCAGCATCAATTTGTTTGTTCACTGTTGGAAAATGACGAAATCGGTGAAATCCGGGTTTTCCGCAGTTCCTTTGGTTTTCCCCCTCTGGATAAAGATAACTTCCGATATGATGAGAAAATAGGTGGGGGTGCGCTGTTGGATGCGGCGGCTTACCCAATAAAGGCCAGCCAGCTTTTCCTGGGAAAAACACTCGAAGTAAGAGCGGCCAATTTATATTATGATAAAGAAAGAAATGTTAATATCTATGGCTCTGCTTACCTTTCCAGCACAAAAAATGAAGTGGCCGAAATTGCCTTTGGGTTTGATAATTATTATCAGTGCAACTATGAAATCTGGGGAAGTAAAGGCAAAGTGATTGTCGAAAGAGCCTTTACACCACCACCTGGTTTCAAACCCCGAATTATCCTGGAAAAACAAGACCATCATCAGGAATTCCATGTAAAACCGGATAACCATTTTATCAATATTTTAAAGGAATTCCACAGGGCAATCACTGAAGGCGATCATCAGAACCACCTGGAGGATGTCCTGAACCAGGCCCGTTTATTGGACGAGATAAGGAAAAAAGCACTGTGAAAAAGAGGGCCCACAGAACACACAGAAATACACAGAAAAACAAGGGAAAAACAAAAGAGGATTTTTAATAAGGATAAATATGAATAGTAGTGAAAAAACCGGTAATGACGATATTTTAATTTCTGTTGTTAGCCCGGTTTACAAGGCGGAAAATATTGTAGATAAACTGGTGGAACGAATTATGGCAGCGGTTTCTAAAATCACCCAAAAATACGAAATCATCCTGGTGGAAGACCGCAGCCCAGACCACTCATGGGAAAAAATCAAAGAGAATTGTGCAAAACATAAAGAGGTCAGAGGCATCCGGTTCAGCCGGAACTTCGGGCAGCAGTATGCAATGGCAGCAGGTTTTGAGCACGCCAGGGGAGAGTGGGTGGCGGTCCTGGACTGTGACCTCCAGGATAACCCCGATGAAATCGTCAACCTTTACGCCAAAGCACAGGAGGGGTACGATGTCGTACTGGCCAGTCGGCAGCACCGGAAAGATAATTTCTTAAAAAAACTATTCTCAAAGTACTTTTATGCACTTTTAAGCTACCTGACCGAAACCAAACAGGACGAGACAATTGCCAATTTCGCGCTCTGTCACCGGAAAACGGTCAAAGCTATGGCAGCCATGAAGGATTACAACCGGTATTTCCCCACCATGATCAAATGGGTGGGTTTTAAACTGACCACCCTTAAAATTGAACATGTTGAACGAGAAGATGGGAAATCCTCTTATACGCTCAAAAAGCGAATAAAACTGGCAGTGGATACTATCCTTTCCTTTTCCGATAAACCGCTGCGGTTGACCATTAAGCTGGGAATACTGATTTTGTTGAGTTCGTTTGTTTTTGCTGGTTATCTTGTGGTCCGGTACTTTTACGCTGATATCACCGTATCCGGCTGGACCAGTATATTTTTATCCATCTGGTTCCTCTCCGGTCTAATTATTTCAGTGATGGGTATGGTGGGGTTATACATCGGGAAAATCTTTGAGGGAATAAAATCCAGACCCACATACATTGTGGACGAAACAATCGATTAACAAAGTAACCTTCGTGGTATTTGTGCCCTTCGTTGTCAATTATATTAATGAACATGAATAAACCAAAGGTTTTAATAATCGGTTCCAATGGATATATAGGCAAACATCTGGCAAAATTCTTATACGAGGATGGTATCCAATTGAGTCTATGCGATGTGCAGCCAGAACCACTGGACCCGGAAATGGCATCTGTTTACACCTCTTTAGATGTTTTGGATAAAGAAGCCCTGACTAAAATAGATTTTGATGTTGACGGCGTTTTCCTGTTTTTTGGATTAACCGGTACATCGGTGGGCTTTAAAAAGTATGAAGAATTCATCACGGTCAATGAGGTGGGATTGTTGAATGTATTGGACCGGTTAAAGGAAACCCAGAGCAAAGCGCGGGTGATTTTTCCTTCTTCCCGCCTGGTTTACAAGGGACAAAAAGACCGTAAATTAAAAGAGGATGACGAAAAAGAGTTCAAAACCATTTATGCGCTAAATAAATATGCCTGTGAAAATTACTTGAACATCTACCATGAATGTTTCGGTATCGACCATACGATTTTCAGGATTTGTGTTCCTTACGGAAATCTTCTGGGAGACTATTCTTATGGAACAATGGGCTTTTTATTAAATCGGGCGAAGCAAGGGCAAAACATCGTCCTTTATGGTGACGGTTCCCAGAAAAGAACCTTTACCCACGTCTACGATATTTGCCAGGTATTAATCAAAGCATCTTTTTTAGAACGTACTCGAAATGATGTATTTAATATCGGGGGAGACGATTTTAGTCTACTTCAAATAGCAAACCTGGTGGCTAATAAATTCGGGGTAAACGTGGCGTTTTCAGAGTGGCCTGCCCTGGACCTGACCATCGAATCCGGTGATACCATGTTCGACGCCTCGAAACTGAATGCGCTGCTGAATTATCAATACAAATATCAATTGGTTTACTGGCTTCATAATAATAATAAAGGATCCTAACATTGAAAAAACGAAGCGAATGTAACATCTGCAACGGGACTTCTTTCAAAACAATGTATAAATACGAGATTTACGGTGTCATGAGGTGTAACCACTGCAATACACTGTGTAGGGATATTATTTTTGAAAGGGACGAAAGTGAGAGGTTGTACTCAAAGGATTATTTCTGTGACTTACAAAAGGATTTTTTCTATGATAACAAGGAGATAAGGGAGAGAGCGTTTCGCAGTAAAATCGAGATAGTAAATAAACTTTATCCATCTAAAGGGCGGTTATTGGATTTGGGTTGTGCGATTGGTACATTTTTAAAAGTCGCCCGAGACGATTTATGGGAGGTAGAGGGGATTGAACTTTCGGAATACGCTGCCAATTATGCCAGGGGAAAAGAAAATTTAACCGTATACACCGGTGATTTACTGGAAATGAAGCTGCCATCCGATTCCTTCGATGTAGTCACCATGTGGGATATGGTGGACCACAGCGAAACCCCCAATGACATCGTAAAGGAGGTTTACCGTATATTAAAACCAGGGGGAATCGTGGCCATGGATACCTTTATGGACGATGCGTTACTGTTTAGCCTGGCTAACTATTTATATAAATTTACATTGGGAGTCATAAAAGGGCCATCTCAAAAAGCCCACCCCATCCATCATTCCCATTATTTCTCCACCAAAACCTTCAAATACCTGCTGGAATCCAATGGATTTGACGTTATATTTCAAAAAGGCAGTTACCTGGAAGGGGCTGTTACCAGCCTGGGAGCCATAGGGAAAAAAGTTGTTTCTTTTTTTAATGGTTTGTCCCGTTTTATGGGCAAAGAGATGGAGTTGTGTATCGTGGGGAGAAAAGTATGATGAAACCATTTTTTAGAAAGCTCCTGTTAATCGCATGTATACTGTTAGGATTCCTTTTTTTATTTTTAGGTCTGGTTCACTTAAGAGAACTGGCCGTACTGACAAAAAAATCGCTCTCTTACATCATCAATAAATTCGAATATGTTATCTCGTCCAGGATTGGATATCTGAGTGCCCTTATTATAATCGCCGGCTCACTGGTCCTGGTTTTCAAAAAGTTTTGGGCCATTGGTGGTTTTAATGGATACATATCCCAGGGGATGGATATATTAAAACCGTTTATTGACCGTATAAAGTTAAAAGAGTCCTGGATTTTTAAGTCCAGGAAAACAGGCGTATCCGCGGCCATACTTTTTTTCCTTTTAGGCGTGTGGGCCGCCAGCTCCATTGATTTTATGCTCGGATTTTCCGTTTGTGCCCTGGTAATCATCTGGTTGGTGTTACGATTTCATAATCATCCCAGAGGTTTTTTCTTTATATCTGTTGTCATTATTTTGCTATTCCTCGCCCCCTATATATTTAATGGGCAGAATGTCCATATAAAGATTTTTGACACGATGGAGGCCTGGTTTCCTCAGCAAAAAATCCTTGCCGAGAGTGGTAAAGCCTTCAGTTTAAATCCCGACACCACCATTGATAAATTCATGAATGGTCTTCCGCTCAATGGTTTTTTGAACAGCGGATTCAATGGTATGACAATTCTTCTTATGATTTTTGACACCTTTGTTGCCTACTCGATCAATATGTTTATTATGGCTTTTACTGCCTTTTTTGGTATGTATTTCCTTTTGCGGAGATTCGTAATAACAAAAGAGGAGCACCAATGGATCGCCATTGGAGCTGCGTTGTGTTTTTCGCTTTTGCCTTTTTATCCGCCGGGAGGGTTGTCTATTGCCGGGCTGCCGTTATTATTATATTGTTTTCTAAAACTTAAAAACAACGAGGGGACAATAAGAGATTTTGCTTTCATTCTTTTTTTCCCTTTTTATTCTATATTGTCTCATGCCGGATTGTTTATTATGATTTACCTGGGCGTTATATTTTTGGTTGACTTTTTAAAAAAACGGACGTTCAATCTTCGTTATTTTTCAGGGCTGATTTTATTATTTTCAGGATACCTGTTTACTCACTTTCCTACGATCTATTCCTTTATTGATTCTGATTTTATATCCTATCGAGAGGAGATCAAGGTTATACCTTTAAGCACCGGGATATGCTGGAAGCAGACATTAGAAAATTTTATCTTTGATAAAACGAATCTTTATATGGCCCAGAGTTCTTTTGTTATATTAAGTGCTGCCACTGCTGTTTTAATAGGCATTTTTAAAAAGGAGAAAGAAATAAATAAAGCCATTCTTCTTATCCTGCTTATATTTTTCAATTCGCTTTTGTGGGGTTTCAAGTACTGGGAAGGTATATCCTCTATACGTGAAAATTTCCAATTGCTGAATTCCTTGAATCTTGCCCGTTTTTACTGGCTTAATCCCCTTTTATGGTATCTCCTTTTTGCATTATCCCTTTTGATCATTTTAAAAATAAAATATGGAAAATCCCTTGTTTTGTTTTTACTCATTGCTCAACTATTATTTTTATTCACCAGTTATAGTTGGGAGTATCGTTATTTGTTGGGCAGGAAAAATCGCATGAGTGCTACTCTCACTTACAAAGAGTTTTATTCTGAAACATTATTTAAAGAGATTGATCGGTTTATCAACCGGCCGAAAAAAGACTATCGGATCGTTTGCATGGGAATGCATCCCGGTGTTGCCAACTACAATGGATTTTATACCCTGGATGTTTATTCCAATATCTATCCCCTGGAATACAAACACAAATTCAGGAGAATAATCGAAAAAGAGCTGGAAAAAAGCGAAGATGTAAGAAAAGTATTTGATGATAATAGTAAGCGGTGTTATTTATTGTCCGCAGAATTGCATAACAATAGGAGACGGGGGCTGACCTTTGCCAGGGGAATAACAAAAAAACAGGGACATTTAAAAATAAAAAAACTGGAATTAAATACCACTGCATTAAAAGAAATGGGCGGTGAATACATCTTTTCAGCAGTGGAAATCCTGAATTATGCTAAAACAGGCCTCTCCTTTGAAAAAACCTTTGAAACCAACGATTCACCATGGAAAATCTATTTATATAAAGTGATTTGATATGAGACATTCCGGGAACAAAATCGCCATATTATCCCTATGCATCTTCCCCGGCTTTATTATAGGATTTTTTTTGAGTGGGTTTATGGAGGCCATCGACCAGGTGGCAGCCAATCGATATTTCTTTTATAAAGCCTATCGACTGGTGGCATCGATATTCCTGGATCCCCTCTTCAAATGGCTGGTGATAACCATTCTTGCATCCCTCGCTTTTTTCCTCCTTATCCTGCTGGTGGAGAAATTGTATTCCAGATTCTCAACCAAAAACAAAAAGATATTAAAGATCATTTTGATGGGTGTGGCCTGGGCTCTCCTTTTTATCGGCGCCGGATGGGCGGTTAACCATTACTGGATCCCTTACACAAAATTTCACCCCCTCAGCCTGTTGGCTGACGTGGGAATACTGGTGGTATCCGTTTTCTTTGTCCGGCTGATGGCAAAAATATCCAGGAAAATCCAATGGAAAGTACTGCTCCAAAGGCTGACTGAGAAAAGACTTATTAATATTAAAACAGCCGCTGCTGTTCCAATGCTTTTACTTTTACTCCTGAATATCGGTGCGTTTCTTTACGGGAAAATCCAAACGAAAGAGGGACCCAATGTTGTTTTTATCGTGATAGATGCTCTAAGGCAGGACCACCTGGGGTGTTACGGGTACAGGAGGAACACGTCACCCCATATCGATGCATTGGCACAAGAAGGTGTCATTTATAAAAATGCATACAGCAGTTCACCCTGGACAAAACCCTCAATGGCTTCTTTTCTTACAGCTCTTTACCCCAACAATCACAGGGCCATCAACAGTGGGGATATGCTGCCGGAAAGTGTCCTTACCATATCGGAAATATTTAAAAATGAAGGCTGCGGCACTTTTTTCCTGGGCGGGGGAAATACTTATGTTGGGAAACGTTTTCAATTTCATCAGGGTTTCGATTCCTATTTCAATAAACGAATCAATGCTGCCCGGTTAACCGATCAATTTTTGTCTCTGATCCCGAAACTTAAAAAGAGAAGATTCTTTGCTTATATCCATTACATGGATGTCCATTTACCCTACAAACAGAACAAATATTATGATTTTTTTGTGCAAAACAAGGGAACCCATCATTTTGAACCTGGAAAATTTAGCCATAAAGACATTAAACGACTGACGATTTCCAACTCATTATCCACGGCGGACAGGGAATACCTGATCGCTCTTTATGACGGACAAATAAGGTTTGTGGATGAGAACATCGGACGTATCCTTTCCATGTTGAAGAGCAATCATATGTTAAACGATACGCTTGTGGTGGTCACCTCTGATCATGGGGAGGAATTCTGGGACCATGATCATTTCGAGCACGGGCATTCCCTGTACGATGAACTGATCCGTATTCCCCTGGTCATCGCCGGGAATAATGTGAAACCTTCGGAAAGAAATGACCTGGCAAGGTCGATCGATCTTTTGCCCACTGTCCTGGAAATAGTAGACATAAAGGCGGACAGTTATAAGCTCGAAGAAATCAGGATGCTAAATACATTTAACCGGGAAAATAGTGAATGGGATCATTCGATCTTTGCGATGGGTACACTGCGCGGCGATGAGAAATATTGTTTGATTCACCAGGATAGGAAACTGATCGTAAATACAGGCAATAAAACGCGGAAGGCAAAATTAATCGGGTACAAGAAAAAGAGAAAATTTGAATTTTATGATATCACCACCGATCCTCTTGAAAAAGAAAATCTGACAGAGGTCGAACAAAAAAAAGCGATTCAAATGAAAAAAGTGTTAGACAAATTTATCCAAAGAGTTTCAACTTTCAAAAGTAAACGGGCTATTCTGGACAAGAAAACAAAAGAGCAATTGAAAACGTTAGGTTATCTTTAATTAATAAAGACAGTCAATAAGAGAAATACTGTGAAAATAAAGCACGTAACCACTTTATTATCGATTGGCATTTTCTTTGGCTTTATTATCGGTTTTTTCAAAAGTGGATTTAACAGTGCTCTACAGCATACTGCTGCCAACCGGTATATCTATTATAAGATGCATCGACTGACAGCATCCACTTTCCAGGGACCACTATTTAAATGGTTAATAATCACCCTTTTTACAGCTTGTTTTATTCTTTTCGTCACCTGGTTGACAGACAAATTGTTCTCCAGGACCAATAGTAATAATAAAATCCTATTAAAGATTCCCTTAATCTATGTGGTCTGGTCCCTTCTTTTTTATTCAGGGATATGGGCGGTGAACGCTTATTTGATTCCATATACCAAGTTTCATCCCCTGAGTCTATTGGCAGACATGGGAATTCTTCTCTTTTCTTTATATGTTGCACGGTTTCTAGCAAATTTCCAGGGAAAAATTCAATTGAAAAAACGATTGGATAAACTCAGTGAAACAAAATTCATTAAGGTTACAGCCATTATACTGGTTATCTCATTATTGGTTATAAATGTGGGACTTTTAGCCTATGGAAAAAGAAAAAATAATGTACCAAAGCGGCCAAATATACTTTTTATAGTAATCGATGCGTTAAGACAGGATCATCTGGGTTGCTACGGATACAATAGAAACACCTCACCGAATATTGATGAACTGGCAAAAGAGGGTGTAATATTTAAACATGCATACAGCCATGCGCCCTGGACCAAACCGTCAATGGCTTCTCTTTTTTCTTCTCTTCCCCCGAATAAACATATGGCCATTAATCAAAAGGATATTTTACCGTATGAGGTTCCTGTTATCGCAGAAATTTTAAAAAATGAAGGTTACAACACGTTCTACTTCGTTGGCGGGAACAAATTTATCGGGAAAAAATTTAATTTTCATCAGGGGTTCGATTTTTATCTCAATTCTCGAATTAATGCTGTGAAACTAACAAAAACGTTTTTGTCTTTCATTTCAAAACGACAGGAAAAAAGATTTTTTGCTTACATCCATTATATGGATGTCCATTTGCCCTATAATAATAATAAATACAATGATACATTTGTGCAAAAAAAAGGGGAACATTTTTTTTTACCAAGGAAAATACGCGCAAAAGATTGTAGAAAGTTGGCCTTTTTTGATAAATTATCTATTATAGACAAAAATCACCTTGTATCGCTTTATGATGGACAAATAAGATACGTTGATGAGAATATGAAAAGGATCATATCGGTATTGAAGAAGAATAATATGTTAAATGATACCCTGGTTGTTATCACCTCTGACCATGGAGAGGAATTCTGGGATCATAATAATTATGAACATGGGCATACCTTATACAATGAACTTATACATGTCCCCCTGATTATAGCTGGAAATAATTTAAAAAAATCAGAAGTAAAAACGCCAGTAAGCTTGATTGATCTATTACCCACAATTCTAAAAATAGTAAATGTGGAAGGCAACCAATATAGCCTGGAAGGTACCATTCTATTTGACAAACATGAGGGAAAAAATAATGAATTAGAGACTTCGATTTTTGCAATGGGCACATTATATGGTGATGAAAAATATTGTTTGATTTGTGGTGATCGAAAACTAATAAGAAATACAGGTGAGGAGGAAAAAAAGAAGAATAAATTAATCGGATTCAAAAGCAAGAGTAAAATAGAACTCTATGATATATCCAAAGATCCTCTCGAAAAGGAAAACCTGGTAAACATAGAACATAAAGAAGTCTCCCGTTTGAAAAAAGTATTGGACGAATTTATCAACGCTCGATCAATATATAAGAGTAAGAAAGCCATATTGGATAAAAAAACAAAAGAAGAACTGAAAAGCCTGGGTTATCTCTGAGATAATGAAATTTCTAATATTGACCGAAGGAGGTAAGAATATTGGTTTTGGTCACCTGACACGCTGCCTCTCCCTGTGCCAGGCTTTTGAAACGCGAAGTCATGAATCGGAATTTATTGTAAACGGCGATGATTCGATAAAAAGCATATTGCATGAAAAGAAATTTAAGATCTTAAATTGGACGGAGGCGGAAGAAAAATTACGTCAACCGCTAAAAGAGGCTGATGTGGTGATTATCGATTCTTACCTGGCAAGTGAAAAGGTCTATAGAAACATATCAGACTTCGCACGGTTTCCTGTTTACCTGGATGATAACTGCCGAATCAATTACCCGCCCGGGATTGTGTTAAACTGGAATATATACGCCCCTGACCTGGAGTACCCGATGAAAAATGATGTCACCTATCTCCTGGGGCTCCAATATATTTCACTGCGAAAAGCCTTTTGGAACGTTCCCCCCAAAAAAACAAGGGGAAAAGTATACCGTGTGATGGTCACCTTTGGCGGCGATGATTCGAAGAATGTAACGCCGAAAGTCCTGTCATTTTTAACCCGGGAATACCCGTTATTAAGGAAAAACATCATCATTGGAAAGGCTTTTAAAAATATCAGGGTGATAAAGGAAACAGCCGATTCGAATACCCGTTTTTTCCATTCTCCGGATGATAATGGCATGAAAGAGATCATGATGGGATGCGATGTGGCCATCTCCTCCGGGGGGCAGACGCTTTTTGAACTGGCCCGTACCGGTGTTCCCCCGGTGGCTGTCGTCGTTGCAGAGAACCAGCAGAATAATGTGAATGGATGGGAAAAAAAGGGATTCATCGAAAATGCCGGTTTCTGGAGGGATAAAAATCTCATGGATAATGTGGCCATAACATTTCACCGGTTCATGGATTACCACCGGCGTGTCCTATCCACAGAAACCGGACAACGACTGGTGCCGGGTAACGGTGCAGACCGGATACTCGATTTTATTCAAAGTAAAATTAGTAATTAACAATTAACAATTGATTATTGATTATCAATGATTAATTAAAAAAGTGAGAGCAGGAATAAAAATGAAAGCAATAAACATTAATGGACGAATGGTAGGACCGGGTCATCCGGTATACCTGGTAGCAGAGATCGGCTCCAACCACTGCAGGGATAAACAGGTGGTCAAAAAGTTGATCGACATTACCGCTGATGCAGGATTTGACGCCGTGAAATTTCAGACCTATGAACCCCTGGAGGTGTTTAGCGGAAAAATCACCACCACAGAATTAAAGATCGACCAAATGTACGGTCGTCGGCTGTGGTGGGAAGTGGCACGCGATTATATCCTGATGCCCAGGGAATGGTTTGGGGAGATGTTTGCCTATGCCCGGGAGAAAAAATTACAGGTCTTTTCAACCGTGCATTCAGCCAAAGATGCTGAATTCATCATGCAGTTCGATCCACCGGTCTTCAAAGTGGCTTCCATTGATGTCTCCTACCTGAGTTTTCTTAAAGAACTGAGAGCCTTTGAAAAACCCATCATATTATCGACCGGCATGCATTACCTGGGTGAAATCGAAGCGGCTGTGGAAACCATTACCCGGAACAACAATAAAGAACTGGCACTGCTTCACTGCGTGTCCAATTACCCACCAAAGCCAGAAACGGTTAACCTGAAAAATATTCCCATGCTGCAAAAGGCCTTTGGAGTACCTGTGGGATTTTCAGATCATCACCCGGACAATTATATGGACGTCGCAGCAGTTGCCCTTGGTGCCTGTATTATTGAAAAACATGTCACCCTGGACAGAACCCTGAAAGGTCCGGACCATCCCTTTGCTCTTGACCCACCAGCCATGAGAGACCTGGTAAAGAGCGTCAGGGAAACGGAAAAGGCAATGGGCTCTTATAAACGGGTGCTGTCTCGAGCAGAATTAAAGTCCCGAGCGACAACCAGGAGAAGTTTTGTTGCTCGAAAAGACATTAAAAAAGGCGAGGCCTTAACCATTGAGAATCTAAAATTGAGCCGCCCCGGCACCGGGATCCATCCGAAGTATAAAGACCAATTAATGGGCCGTAAGGCAGCGGTGGATATTAAACAAGAAGATATTATTGACTGGGGCATGCTGAAGTGAATATAAAAAAAATGCCACCAAGACACCAAGGCACCAAGAAAAAATTTATTATAAAAAATCCTTGGGGGCTTGGTGTCTTGGTGGCAAAAATTACAGGGAGTAAATATGAAAATAAGGTCATATTTAAAAGGTGATGAACATGCCATTATGGACCTGGATGCCAGGGAGCTGCCGTCAGTATGGAATAGACGAACGCTGCAGAACTGGTACTGGAAATACACAAAAAACAATCCCGCTGGCCCATCGTTCATCTGGATTGCAGAGCATAACGAGAAGATGATTGCCCATTTTGCCGCAGTGCCTTACAGGTTAAAGGTTTTTGATGAAGAACTCACCGCATCCCATTCCATCGGTGCATTGGTGGATACAAAATACCAGAACCGGGGGCTGTTGAAATTGGTAGGCGATAAATTGAAAGAGGACCTGGTGAAGAATAATGTTCCTTATACCTGGGGATTCCCAAATGAACGGTCCTATAAAATGGAGAAAGTGGCCCTGGGATATGAAGACCTGATTAATTTTGATGAATGGCAGCTGGATGGAACCCGTTTAAAAAGATGTGAACCTCCCCTCTCTTTTCGCAAAATCACGGCATTCACCGAAGATTTTGACAGATTATGGGCAAGCTGCTCCCGGGATTATGACATTGCAGTAAAGAGAGATAAAACCTATTTGCAGTGGAGATACCTTGAACGACCCGATTGGTGGTATTTCCCCTATGGTTTTTATGAAGAGAATCGCTTGAAAGGCTATGTGGTCTTAAAATTGTACAGGGAAGAAGAAATACTCAGGGGCCATATCATTGATATTTTTGCCCGGCGGGATGATAAGCAAACACTTTCACAATTAATTGATGGAAGTCTGAACTTCTTTGCCGAGCAGGTGGTGAATCAGGTCACCGTCTGGATATGGGGCAATCCCCTTATTGAAAAACTCTTTACAGGAAAAGGATTTATTAAAAAAAGCATAGATAGACCGTTAATCCTTCGGATCAACAAGGCGCATAAATACCAGGAACAGGTATTGGATCATTCCCATTGGTATTTTACCATGGGAGACTCAACGGAGATTTTTTAAATGAAATTGCATCATATTGGCAAAGTGGTAAAGGATTTAAAAGAAGCGCAAAATTATTATAAAGAGACCTTTGGACTGGAACCACTGGGGGAACCGGTGATTGATCCTATCCAGAAGGTGGAAGTATTATTGATCAATACGGGTTATGAAGAGGAATTGACCATCGAGTTGATTTGTCCGACGGGTGAGGATTCGCCGATTTATCAATTCTTACAAAAAAAAGGAGAGGGGCTTCACCATCTCAGTTTTGAAGTGGAGGATATCCAGCAGGCCATAAAGGAATTAAGAGAAAAAGGCGCATTAATATTGGGAGATGTGGTGCCCAGCAAGAGGCACGAGAACCCAAGCGTATGGTTATACACCCGCACCCGCGAATTAATCGAATTGATTGAGAAAAAATGACCAGGATTTACAAGATTATAGGATGACCAGGATTAAGAACGAAGGCGGGGTTATAAACCCCGCAATCGGAAGCACAATGCGTTTAGAAGATTGCAAGAATTTTTCAGAAATTATTTATTACCACGCCGAACACAACCCGGACCGGGTATTTATTTACGATGTCCGTTCAGACCGAACCTATACATTTAAGGAATTTAATTTAGCGGTTGAAAAAACCAGCCATTATTTAATATCAAAGGGGGTGCAAACGGGTGACCGGGTCACCGTGGTGATTGAGAATTCTCCTGAGTTTTGTTTTTTCTATTTTGCCGTCATTCGGGTCGGGGCTATTTTAAATCCCATGCCCTTCACCTCGCATAAAGAGGAGATTATAAAAAATGTTCGATTGGTGGAACCCCGAGTGGTATTCATTGATAAGAGAAAAGAACGGGAATTTGACGATGATACGGAAAATATTATATTCGTGCCTGTAGGCGCGGCGCGGGAATTTGAAAAGAGCATCCAGGGTATGAGAGAGACATTGACCGAAAAAATAATCCTCGAAAACAGCCCTGCGTGTCTTTATTATTCTTCCGGTACCACCGACGATCCCAAGGGGGTATTATATTCTCACAAGAACATGATTTCTTTAATTTCCTCCCTTTGTCGGGGGTTTCAGTTCAGTACCCAGGAGGAAGTCCATCTGATCATGCTGCCGCTGGGTCACACCGCTTCCACCAATTATTCCCTGCTGCCCTGTGCTTATATAGGGGGAAAAATTGTGATGGCCGAATCGTTCTGGCACATCCGCACCAAAATATGGAAGTTGATAGAACAACACCGGGTCACCTATATGGAAGTGGTACCTACTGTATTGTATTCCATTTTAAATATCTACCGAAGAGAGATAGACAATGATGTCACCTCCATGCGTTTTGTGGGCTGCGGCTCCGCACCTTTGCAAAAGAGTGTGCAAATCGAATTCCAGGAACAATTTCATCTAAAAGTAGCCAATCTTTACGGGCTCTCCGAAACCGGCCCCACCCATATCGACGATCCCCTGACCCCCGGCTGGAAACCCGGCAGCATTGGTATACCCCTGGATGTGAATGAAGTCAAAATCTTCGACGAGAATGATAATGAATTGGAACCCAATGAGACGGGTGAAATTGTGGTAAAAGGCGACAATGTCTTTGTGGGCTATTTTAAAAATGACGCCCTGTACAATAAAATGGTCCGAAACGGTTACTTTTATACGGGTGACCTGGGGTACAGGGATGAAAGTGGTATGTTTTATTTTAAGGACCGCAAAAAAGATTTGATAATCAAAGGTGGTATTAATATTGTTCCCGGCGAAATCGACGAAATACTCTTACTGCATCCAACAGTTAAAGAGGGAGTGACCATCGGTGTACCGGACGAGATGTTTGGTGAAGAAGTAAAGAGCTTTGTGGTGCCCAAAGACGGCATGACTGTCACATCAGAGGAAATCATTACCCATTGTTCAAGGTACTTGCCTAAAACCAAGGTCCCGAAATTCGTCGATATTGTAAAGGATATTCCTAAAACCCATTCGGGCAAATTATTAAGGAAGAAACTAAGGGAGAAATAATTGTCAATGAAAAATTGTCAATTGCCAATTGTCAATGAGGAGCTTTCCAGGGCTATTTACGCCGCCCAAAAAGCAGGTGAAATTCTGAAGAAGAATTTTGGGCAAAAGTACCGGGTGATCCGCAAGTCACCCAAAGAAATGGTCTCGGTTGTGGACATGAAGGCGCAAAAAGCCATACTGGAGATACTGGAAACCCATTTTCCAGGTTATGGAATTATTACCGAAGAGAAGACACCCGATGTGGATAAAGAGGGAAAGAACTGGATCATCGATCCCCTGGACGGGACCCATAATTATATTGCTGGTCTTCCTTTCAGCGGTGTATCCATTGGATTGGCCGCAGGAAACAACTTTGAACTGGGAGTTATTCTTTTCCCTATGGAAGATCGCCTTTACTATGGTGTAAAAGGGAAAGGTGCCTATCTCAATCACCAACCCATATCTGTATCAGCGAACGTGGAACTCTCCAAGGCAATGGTCACCTTTGACAACCAGTTCCATCTCAATGAGCAATCCTTTGCTTATTACAAACGGTTAGTCAACCGTTCCTTTACCACGCGTATACTGGGAACCGCCACCAATGATGTATGCATGATCGCAGAAGGAAAGATCGACGGCAGGATATGGGTCAATACCAAAATCTGCGATATTGCTGCAGGTATTGTCATCTTAACCGAGGCTGGCGGTCGGATTACCAATTTTGACGCAACCCCCTGTACACTTGAATCCAAACAGGTGGTGGCATCCAATGGAAAAATACATGAGGAGTTATTGGATATTGTTAAGGAGGAATAGATGAAACCGATTATTGGAATCACCATGGGAGACCCAGCAGGTGTTGGGTCTGAGATTATTGCCAAAGCATTAAATGTGCCGAGTGTTTATGCTGAATGCCATCCCCTGGTCATTGGCGATAAAAGAGCCATGGAAGAGGCAGTAAAAATTGCCAAAGTGAATTCAGAAGTTTATGGTATCAATAAAATTTCGGAAGCGTCATTTAATCACGGCACCATTGATGTATATGATTTAAAAAATATCCATCTGGAGAAAATTCCCTATGGAAACGTGAATGCCGATTGCGGCAAAGCAGCAGGTGAATATATTGAGAAGGCAATTCACCTGGCATTGGAAAAAAAGATTGCCGCAATGGTCACCGCTCCCATCAATAAAGAATCCTTTGACCTGGGAGGGTATGGCAAGAAATACCGAGGCCATACCGAAATGCTGGCTGCACTCACCCATTCAAAAAAAGCATTCATGCTTTTAGCCAGTGGTAATTTGCGGGTGATTCATGTGACGACCCATGTGCCCATGAGAAAAGCTGTGGATCTGATCAAAACAGAGCGGATTTACAACACCATACACAAAGCATATGAAGCCTGTGGGCAATTGGGTATTGAATCTCCAAGAATCGGTGTATGTGGATTGAATGCGCATTCAGGCGATGGCGGTATCATGGGACGTGAAGAGATTGAAGAGATTATCCCTGCTATAAAAAAGGCCAGGGCTGACGGTTTGAATGTCGAAGGTCCAATACCTGGGGATACAATCTTTCCCAGGGGCCGGGCAGGGACCTATGATATTATTGTAGCAATGTACCACGACCAGGGACATATCCCTGTGAAACTCATGGGGTTTCACTGGGATGGGAACGCCTGGTCTTCGGTCAGTGGGGTTAATATCACCATTGGTTTACCTATTATCCGAACCTCAGTGGATCACGGCACTGCCTTTGGTAAAGCGGGAAAAGGCCTGGCCAATGAGAAAAGTCTACTGGATGCCATTGATTATGCTATTTTAATTGCAAGGAATAGAGGAATAGAAGTAAAGAGATAAATCTGAAATTCGAATATCGATATTCGATGCTGCTCTGCGAAATAGTCTTGCTGCATGGCACGAATATAAATCCAAATGGATGAAATATCAACAACTAAATCCACAAACATGATAGCAACGTTCCATAATGCATTTGTTTTGAATTTTGAAAATTTGATTTTTTTTATTGTTTCGGATTTCGGAATTCGATATTCGGATTTTTCTTTCAGTTACAAGAGGTGAAAAATTGGATAAACGACTGGAAAAGGTAATACGCGGCGTTTTCCCTATTGAAGAGGAGACCATCGATGAGAATTGGACCTCTGATGATATCCCGGATTGGGATTCTGTGGGACATTTGAATCTTATTATGGAAATCGAAAAGGAATTCGATATAAAAATTGAAATCGAAGAGATGTTTGAGGTAGAAAAGCTTGGAGACATCTCCAGGATATTGAAAAAGAAAAACGTTTTATAAATGTTCAATGTTCAATGTTCACGGTTGAACTTTGACACTTGAATAATGATAAGGAGGTTATAGAGCAATGAAGATTGAAAGTTTTGAGGATATTGAGGCTTGGATAGAAGCCAGGATTCTTGTTAAGGAGATATATCATTACTTTAAGGATATAAGAGATTATGGCTTTAAGGGACAAATACAAGAAGCAGGAGTATCAATAATGTCAAATATTGCAGAAGGCTTTGATAGAAGAACGAACAAAGAATTTATACAATTTTTGGGTATTGCCAGAGGTTCTGCCTCAGAAGTTAGAAGTTTAAACTATGTGGCTTTGGATATTAACTATATAAATAAAAGCATCTTTGATAGATTCAAGAAACGATGCCTGAAAATATCAAATCTAATTAATGGTTTTATAAGATATTTAGAAGAGTCAGACAGAAAAACTTAAATGAGATGTACAAAGTTCAAAGTTCTTTATAATTCTAAGTTTTACAACATTGAACATTGAACGTTGAACGTTGAACATTAATCTTTTTTGAGAGTTTTAAAAATGGCAAAAAAAATATTAATCGTTGCAGCGCATCCGGATGATGAGATTCTGGGGTGCGGCGGCACCACTGCCCGCCTGGTTAAAGGGGGGTATGAGGCGTATACCATGATATTGGGCGAAGGGATTACTTCCAGGGATGAAACCCGGGAAAGAAAAAAACGAGAAGAAGAAATCGCTCAATTGAAAAAACAGATTCACGAAGCCAACAAAATCATTGGCGTTAAAGACGTTTTTATTTATGATTTTCCTGACAATCGGTTTGACAGTGTCCCCTTGTTGGATATTGTCAAAGTGATAGAAAGGGTAAAAGATAAATTGAAACCCGATATTTTGTTTACCCATTATGAGAAGGATTTGAATATTGATCATCAACTTACATACCGTGCCGTCATGACAGCAGCGCGACCTTTGCCGGGTGAAACCACTAAGGAGATCTATTCCTTTGAGGTTTTATCTTCCACAGAATGGAATTTTCCATTGACCTTCAGCCCCGATTGTTTTTTTAATATCAGTGGAACGATCGACATTAAAGCAAAGGCAATGGAGAAATACATATCCGAGCTGCGAGAGTATCCCCATCCTCGTTCTTTAAAGGGCGTCCGGTTAAATGCTGAAAATTGGGGAATGAAAGTCGGAATGGCATATGCAGAGGCATTTAAGACCGTGAGGGTATTGAAATAACCGGATGGCAATGATGAGGTTTATCAAAGTTTAATGAAAATAAATTACTGGGCTTCAAAACTGCGAACATCCACGCTTATCCGGGTGTTAAAGAGCACCAGGCATGCCAGGTGTATCACGCTAACCTATGTTGAAACAACCCGGTCAGCATCAATGCTGCTGAGGTTTTTAAAACAGCGGCTCGGCACATCCTTTGTCATTCGGAAAATCGAGCAGCGGTACGGACAGGCCGGACCACTGATGAATTTGTCTACGGTACGAAACGATAAAGGCGAAGTGATTACCATCGATATTTATCACCATATCCTGGAAATACGGCGGCGGATATGCAGCCAATTGATAGACTCTTTTAAAACATTTGATTTTTTTAAAAATAAGAAACCACTCAATATGCTCACGGCCTATCTCGGGATGGAAATCGCAAAGGATATTACACCCGCGGTTTACATGGCCCACTATGCCCGATGGAAGGATTATAAACCCGGTTCAGAAGAAAAAGTGGAGAATATCCTTGTAATCCCGGATTCCCCCTGGAGTGATGATTTGATTGCCGGGTTTAAAGAATATGTGGACCGGGTGAAGATTGATAAAAAACAAATAACATTAAGACTGCTGGTAAAAATAACCGCAAAATTCATCCAGGCCATTTCCACAATGGGAGTGTTCAAATTTTCCAAACTCTTTGTAGCTCGGGAAGTGCATAAGCCCAAGGAGGCTTCCAATTCCCGGGAGCCAGGGAAAATTATGACCATCTATCGGATGGGCATGTTGAAAGATCAGCGAAACGATATTGCTTTTTTCCATTCCTCCCCCATCGAACCCGACAGGATGTTGATCCTTTTAAGACATGCCCACCATCTGCCCTCTGAAGCGGAAATGGAGTGGATGAACCAGAGCGGGGTCCAATGTATCTCAACCCCAGATAAATCCACCTCTGTTCCCGGGGTGGCCAATTGGAAACCCTCCAACCAGTTTAAAAAGGAGCTGGAGGAATTTTACGATATTTACATCAAAACCGCTATTCACTCCCTTTTCCATGGGAAAAAGAATGCCTTATGGCTGTTGGATAGACTCTGGAAGATCGGTTTGAAACGGGCGTATTGGAAAGATTTTTTTACCACCAATAATGTTCGCATCATTGTTAATTCAGCACCTGCCGAAGAAAATTTCATGTTGAATCTCTCTCTTTCCGAAACCAGCGGCATCGCCGTTACGGTTGAACGGTCCATATTGTTTGATTACTGCACTTATATCCATAACCCCCCCAACCATATTAGCTTTGTGACAGGGCCTTATAGTTTAACCCAGATTCCCGAACCCTCGTTCAGCCTGTTTACGCTTCAATCCGGCGGGCTGAATGTCAATCCCACACATTCCGAAACAGAAGTCGAAGGCATCGGGGAATTAAGACACCGTTCGGAAATTGTGATCTCTGTATTTGATGAAGTGCCCAACGATTGGTTTTTTGGAGACTCTGTCCGGCAAATGTACCGGGCACTGATTGACCTGGTTGATTCAGATAAAGACCATTGCTTCTCCTTGCTCATCAAGACGAAAAAACCTCAAATCTTTGAGCGGTTGGGAGATGTTAATGAAGGGATTTTAAGATTAAGCCGAGAAGGGAGGTGTTGGGTTGCCAGTTGGAAAGTGACTGCTTCGGCAGCGGCTGCAGGTTCAAACCTGGTGGTCTGTGTTCCTTCCACAGCAGCCTTTGAAAGTGTTCTCACCGGCACAAGAACTATTGTTTATAATCCGATGCGTTCCGGTTCCCGTTTATTTTATACCAATAACGGGTTCAATCGGAGGATTTTCGAGGACAGCGATCAGATGATCGAAGCAATCAAGAGATTTGCCCGTCACGATGATGATTGCATTGGCGATTGCAGTGACCTTGTTTCAAAAATTGATCCCTTTTATGATGGCCGTGGATCCGAACGAGTGGGACATTATTTAAATATGTGCATTGATGGTTTCGATCGGGGCCTAAACCGAGAAGATATCCTGGAAAAAGCAAATGAACAGTATGTTTCAAAATGGGGAAAGGATAAATTGGTTAAAGAGAACGCCTATGAGGTGGTGGGATAAAGATGAAAAAGAGTCTGCCCAAAAAAATATTCATCGCTGAAGCTGCCGAGGAATTGAAGGGTTTTTTGGGATACTGCAGCCGCACCGGGAAAAATCCGTCAGAATTTTTGGTGGTTTCTCTTCAGCCGGAAGTTAAGGTGCTTTGCAAAGAAAAGGGAATGCATTACGTCGATACCCTCCCCTTTTTTAATAATGAGTCCCACGGTCGTGTGTTAAAAAAATCCCATGCCTTGACCACCTTAATTTTTGAAAAACTTTCCTTTGATGCTGAGCCATCGGTTAAAAATGTATTTATCGATACCTTTATCTTTTACGCCAGGTTTTATATAAACAATTTCCTCTGGATCATTGAGGTCATAAAAGGAATTAAAAAAGCATATAAGGATATTGATTTCTTCATATTCAAAAGGGGGGTGGCCCCTCCAACCCAAGATGCCAGCAAACCGGCTGAAAATAGTATGAACTGCGGAAAAAATTGTTTTTTTTGTTCGCTTTTGCAGGGCATTAATAGAAGAAATGTGAAGCAAGAGCCAATCTCCGAGAAGGCGAATCCATTCTGGATAAAACGAGATCTATTTATCGACTCCCTGGCGGAGAAATATTGCAAAGAACATCAATTGAAAGTCAATGTCATTAAGGAAACTACCCATTCAACCCAGAAAAAGAAACAGAGAGAAAACCGGAAGATAAACAATATCCTTGAAACGTTGACCCGGAAAATGTTTCAATTGAAACTAAAAAAAATGTCACGGTTTCATTCTGTATTCATTACTGTACCCTCTTACAATCTGGATCGGGTGTGCAGGGATATCCAATCGAAGTTCCCCGGAGTTCTGACTGTCACCGCTTTACCCGGACCCATATCTGCCCGGAGGTACCTGAAATTATTCCTGAAGGAACTGCTGAAACTGGTCACTGGCAAAGCCATAGGAAAGCAATTGGTATCCGTGCCTCTCCTTCTTTTTAACCCCAAAGACCCTACCGTCAGGCAAACAGCGTTAGAAAAAATAAAAGAATCGTATCACACTTTCGCATCCCATTACCACCAGGAATTTGAATATGAAGGTTGTTCCTTCTGGGAGGAATTCAACCGGAAAGTGGAAGCCGATTTACTGGATGTGATTGCCAGAGTTTTTGAAACGGCTGAAGCGCAGCGGGCATTTCTTGGGTATTTAAAACCCAAACTGGTGCTTTCCCCTGTCAGTACTGCAGAACTCCAGGGCTGGGCCGAAGTGTCAAAATCAATGGATATCCCGGCCTTTGTGATACCACAAAAAACACTGGTGGTTCCCTCAAATGAGATAGCCAGGATTGAAGAGTATTATATTGGCAGGGCCCAGGTGACCGATGCTTTCGATTTTGCAGCGGCCCAGTCACCCCTGGTAACTGAGTATCTGAAATGGTCCGGGTATAAAGGCAATATTATCGAAAGCGGGAACATGATCTTTGCAAGGATCGATCCCGGGAAAAGAAAAGAAAAACGGGACGCCTTTTTTAAAAAAATCGGTGCCAATGAGAATACGAGGGTTATTGTCTGGGCACCGTCCATGAAGACACGACGAAGCCGCAGGTTTTACGTACTGGAAAGTATCGACGAGTTGACCAATGCTATGGAGGATGTTTTCGATGTGGTTTCCCGTATGAAAAATGTGCATCTGATCTTTCGAATCCATCCAGGGGATGCCATCACACGGGATGAAATCCATGCCCTGCTGCCAGTGCCGATGAATGTCTCCGTTAGCGACAGCGGGACCTTCGAAGAGGTATTGGCAACTGCCGATTTACTGTTGAGTTATTCCTCCACTGCTGTGCAGGAAGCCCTTATTAATTATATCCCTATTTTACTGTACGATAAATGGAAACGATATAACCACCTGAATGCCGATGGAGTTAGCCGCTCAATCCCAACTAAAATTTCTCCAGCCTATTATATCAATAAAAAAGAGGTCCTGTCCTCAAGTATTCAATGGATTTTGAATGAGCATGCCGGGAAAAATGTTTCTCCGGAAGTTTTCAAAGAATACGTCTTTATAAAAGACAATGTCCCCCATTTCTTCAATTTTGTGGGCCAGTGCCTCAACCGTTAAAGGTGCCATTTTGAGTAAACAACAAATAAAATATATCGATATAAAAAAAATAAAATCAAAATGGCATAACGATTTACTCTCCGATTGGGAACCCGATAGAGGGTATATTGAGCATATTAAAACCGACATAAAGGAAAATCATTATCTACCTCCGATTGTTGTTGTTTGCGAGAGAGAGGGGTATTTTATTGTGAATGGTCACCACCGCTGTTATGCGCACCTGGAAATGGGGGAAAAAAAGATCAAGTGTATTGTTATAGAGGGTACATTTGAAGAGAGTGAGCCGCTCCGCAAGGCGGAAAACCTATTAAAGGCGTTTGATCGGAAAACCAATTATCGTTACCAGTTCAGTGGGTACCTGGATCGCTGGGCAGCCGCTGCAGAAGAACATGCATTTATAAACAAATACAGACCCACGTATAAATTTCGTCTATATAAATTATTGAAAAAAATGAAAAACAAATTAAAAGGACACGGACAATAACTGTCGATTTAACAGGTCAAAAAAAAGGATTAAAGGATTAACATGGGAGCAATAAAAAAAATATTACTCAATAAAGAGTTACCAGAGAGGGAACTGCATAATTCGAGAATGTTTGTCGATTTGTCTGAGAACATTCATATTCATTTCAGGGAAATTCGTTTGATGTTTGGCGTGGAGGAATTTTTCGAGTTTTTCTCTATTTTAAAAGAGGGTGCCAGGGATATCAAAAAATACCTGAGACGAAATCCGGATTATAAAGAACAGGAAGTATTCGATGGCATATTGGTGGGCGGCGGAGCCAAACGGCAAATCATACCCCTGCAAAAAAGTCCCAAACCCCACGAAAGCAAATATTTCCCCAACCGCCTACAAATAGAAGTCCAGGAAGAAAAAGTCATCGACGCCGTACATATCCATTACCGGGACTACCGACTGGTCATGAATATTGAGACGTTTAGAGAATTTGTCAACGGTATGAAGGAAGCATTGGATAATCTTGAAGATTTTTTGCATCATTATGACTACAAAGAAGGTCAGCACCCCTTCCGAAAAGTGGTTTCTTCCAAAGAGTGGGCCAATGACCGAATCACTCTGTTTCAAAAGATAAAATATAAGGTCAAACGGATCCTCGGTAGAACAGAAACGAACTGAAGATGGGTCTAAATATTCAGTATTCAGACCAGGAGAAATAGAAAATGGAATTGAATGGAAAACATACATTCAAGGTAGTGGTTCCTGCGCATCTTGCTTCTGAAAGGCTGCCGGAAAAGGTACTGGTGGATATTAAAGGTAAGGCAATGCTTTTGCGTGTGCTGGAGCGATGCGAGCAAGCCGTGGGACGTGAGAATGTCTGTGTGGTAACCCCTGACCAAAAGATTTCCAATATTGTAAACCAGTGGGGTTACGATGTCTATCAATCGCCCCATGGCCTGCCGGACGGATCGTCTGCCATAGCTTCGGTGGTTCCCCATTTAAACGTTGATTATATTATAAACATCCAGGGTGACCAGCCGCTGGTCCCCCCGGATTTGATTCAAGCACTGGTTAAAAATCTCGTCGGCAAAGGAGCTGATATGGTGACCCCAGTATTCAGGATTACAAAATTGGAAGACTTAGGAGAGGGCGGTGTGGCCAAAGTCGTCAGGGACCTGGAAGGATGGGCTCTCTATTTCTCCCGGAACCCCATCCCGTATATCAGGGACGTTCCTTTTGATAAATGGCTGGAAACGGTTCCCTTCTGGGGACATTACGGAATATACGGGTATCCAGCAGGGGTACTGGCAAAATTGGGAGAATTAAAAGAGAGTTACCTGGAATCCGGGGAAAAATTGGAACAATTACGGCTGCTGCAAAACGGTTTAAGGGTATTTACCTTTGAGACCACCCACCGTCAATTGGCCGTGGATACAGAGGAAGACCTTATAAAAATTTTAGAATATATATAAAAAAAGAGCCCACAGAATACACAGAAAACACAGAAAAAAATATTTTTTTATAAGTAACCTTCTGTGTCTTTCTGTGTATTCTGTGGGCTCCCAAAATAGGAGTCAAAAATGGAGCTTTTTTTAGATTCGGTAAATTTTGAGGAGATTGAGGAAGCCATTAAATTAGGGACATTGACCGGGCTGACCACCACGCCCACATTTATGTTCCGCCATGGAATAACGGATATCGATGGAGCCATCGTGAAACTTTCCGGCATGGTTCCCAACCTTCACATCGAGGCACTGGGCAAGGATGTGGATGAAATTAAAGCAGAAGTGGATCGTATTATGAAACTGCCCTTAGAGAGGAATCCCGTATTTAAGATTCCTGTTTCCAATCACGGCATCAGTGCCTGCCGTCAACTGGTAAACGATGGGCACCAGGTCAATATCCACCTGGTATATACCCTGAACCAGGCATATCTGGCAATGGAAGCAGGGACCACTTATGTGTGTCCGTTGGTGGGCAGACTGCATGACCAGGGGCATGATGCCATGGCCCTGATCGAGCAAACCGTGGGAATTGTGGATCGATACGGCTATAAGAGCAAAGTTATGGTCTCTTCAGTGCGACATCCTGAACATGTCAGACAGGCACTACTACTGGGCGCCCATGCCTGTACTGTGCCCTGGAACGTGCTAAAAATGTTATCCCTTAATAACCTCACCACAGTGGGTTCCGAACAGTTCATGGAACACACCCGGTTGATGACTGTTAAAGCACGGGAGATCATCCGGGAACAGAACCCGGTATGTAAACGTTCCAGTTCCATATTGGACGCCATTTCTCAAATGACAGAATCCAGGCTCGGTGCTGTTTCAGTGGTGGATAATGAAAATAAACTGGTGGGAATATTTACCGACGGTGATATCCGCAGAAAAATAAAAGAACATGGGGCTGATTTTGTCAATAAAAAAATGTCTGACTTCTCCTACCATAAACCGGTCACTATTGCAGCAGATGCGCTACTTTATGAAGCCGTAGAAATTTTCAGCAGCCATGAGTACGACAACATTATTGTGGTGGAGAACAATGTCCCCATCGGTATGATCGATGTCCAGGATCTGGTTAGAATGAACCTATTGGGATAGAAGAAAAAAACAAGATGATCAATATCTTTACAGACTGCGAATCCCTGGTTAATCTTTTGCCTTCGCTGAGAAGTTCGGGGTCTGTATCGATTCTGGATTTGACAGGAAATGAGAAGGTAAAAAAATTCGCTGGTGACTGCCTGGTACCGCCTGTATCTTTTAGTCAGCGGGAAAAGAAAAGAATAATGGATGAGTATATCGAGGCTATCTCCGATATCGGTGCCCAAAATCATTTCTCTCTCCCATGGCTGTGCCACCCCATGTCTGAAAAAAACGACCTGGTTCCCAATAACTTATTTGATCAATTGATTGATTTCCTCTCCTTCTACCGGGTTGTATCACATTTCAAACAGGAGACACTGGTGGTATTGGCTCCTGATGCTCCTTCATTCAGGAATATAAAAGATTTTTTGATGGCAAATCGAATCAATTTCAGACTCTCCGGCATTGATCCCGATAGAAAAGGATTGATTCGTTTGATGGGCTCTTCTGTTAAAAAGGCCTTTTCTTTTTTTAAACGAGGTTTCCAATGCCAGTATTGGTTTCTTAAATCCCGGTTCTTGTGGAAAAGTGTTGATAAAACAAAGACATATACCATCATAAGAACCTGGTTTGACAGTCGTTCACCGGAGTTGATAAAAAAAGCAGAAGATGTCTACTTTGGACGATTCCCTCGTTTTCTTAAAGAAAAAGGGCATCACATCCTCTACTTTGGTGAATTTGGCCACGGGTTTGAGTATGAATTCGAAAATCTTAAAAAGGATTTAAAGCACCCGGTCATTTTAGGACGGTCATTGATACATGGGATAGATTTTTTTAAGGCATATCTATTTCTTCGCTCAGTAAAACGGAAGATCCGATTAATACCTGGTTTGAGAATCCTGGATATTGATGTTGATATTGTATTTAATAATTATTTCCAGCGGCATGCTCAAACCCCACATATCCAGACCAACTATTTCTCATACCTGGCAGTGGTAAAACTGGTTAAAAAGATAAAAATCGATCGTTTTTTTATGCCTTTTGAGAATTATACATGGGAAAAACTTTCCCGGTTAGCAGTTGCTACATATGCAGGGAATATTAAAGTGGTTGCTTTTCAACATGCACAAGTGGCTTTGAATGCCTCAAAATTTTTTTTGGGGAAAAAGGAAAGCCGCGCCCCTCTATTACCGGACAAAGTGGTAACACTGGGAGAAATCACAAAAAATTTTTTAATCAATAAGAAAAATTACCCGGCAGCAAAGATGGTGACTGGATGTGCACTTCGGCAAGATTATTCGATTACCATTGACCCTGTGGAGCGGAAGAAAAATAAGCGGGTCCTGGTTCAATTGTGGTCGTTTGAACGATCCGTACAAATAATAAATTTTATCAATGCCAGTGGAATTCATTTGGGTGAAGATGCTTATGATGTAACGCTGAATCCCCATCCCTGTCACCCCATGAAAAAACTCATCCCTCACCTGAATTTTAAATACGAAAATGATTTTAACGTTTCAACATCAAGCGATTCGTTAACGGATCGTTTTAAAACAAGCGACCTTGTGATATATCATGGAACCACCACTTGCCTGGATGCGCTTGCCAATGGTTTGCCGGTTATTAACGTCGAATTTGATGATTTTATTCCCGTTGACCCCCTGTTTGCTTTTGATGATTTTAAGTGGACCGTCAGAACCCCGGAAGAGTTGGCTGGTGCAATTGAAACGATTTACGCCCTAGGCGATGATGATTATTATAAGAGGCAAAAAAAGGGCTTTATTTTTGTAAGAAAATATTTTTATCCTGTCAATGAAGAGAATCTAAAAAAATTTTTGTAATAAACAGTCAATAAGATGAGCTCATTGGAAAGAATCACAAAGGTGTTCGAGGCACTCGGTGGGACGTTTTGTACATCCGTGCCGGAATTGGAAAAGAAAATCCTCCGTGTTCGTGGTTATATTTTTGATTGGGATGGTGTATTTCATATTGGGCAAAAGGGTGACACCCATTCCGGTGTTTTTTCCGAATCCGATTCAATGGGAGTCAATATGCTGCGATATGGGTATTGGCAAAGGCACCGGCAATTACCATTTACAGCCATTATATCGGGTGAAAGGGATAAAACCGCTTCAAAATTCGTGGAGCGGGAGCATTTTGATGCGATTTATACTGGCATCAGGGACAAAAAAAACGCCCTGGATCATGCCTGCGCTGCTGCCGACCTAGACCCGCTGCAAATGGCCTGTATATTTGATGATATTAATGATCTATCCATGGCCAAACACTGCGGCTTGAGAATTCAAGTCCGACGGCCGGCCAGTTCTTTATTTATGGAGTATACGACTCAAAACGGATTGTGTGATTATATTACTGCCCTTCCTGCACAAGAGCATGCAGTCCGGGAATGCTGCGAGCTTCTTTTGGGCTTATCGGGAAATTTCTTTGAAATTATCGAATCCCGGGTCGCTTTCGATACCAATTATCAAGCATACTGGAAAGCCAGGAGTGAAGTCAAAACCAAATATTACACCTGGAAACACGGGCAAATGGAGAAGATAAATGGCTAAAAAAATTGTAACCATCGGTAACATAAAATGCGGGTCCAGGGATTTGTTCCTCATCGCAGGCCCCTGTGTGATTGAAGAAGAAAGTCTAATGTTAAAAACCGCCGAAAGGCTTAAAAAAATATCGGAAAAGATGAAGGTGCCATTAATATTTAAGTCATCTTTTCAAAAGGACAATCGAAGTTCCCTGGAATATTATACAGGTCCTGGTATTACCAGGGGTCTTGAGATACTGGCAAAGATCAAAGAGAGCTTTGATGTGCCAGTTATTTCCGATGTGCATTATCCCGGGCAGGTGGATGAGGCAAAGGAGGTTCTTGATATTATCCAGGTCCCTGCCTACCTGTGCATGCAGACAGACCTGGTGGTGACGGTCGCAAGAGCCGGGAAACCAATGAACTTAAAACACGGCCAGTTCCTGGCGCCTGAGAATATGGCCAAACCAGTAAAAAAGGCTGAGGATTCCGGGAATCATAAGATTTTGTTGACCGAACGGGGGTATACATTCGGGTATAACGATTTGATCGTAGACCCCCGCAGTTTTTATCTTTTAAATCAGATCGGTTACCCGGTGATTTTCGATATCACTCACAGTATTCGGAGGTATGGCATCCCCAGTGCAGACCCCAGGGGCGGGGCAAGGGAATTCCTCCCGGTGATTGCCCGTGCAGGGGTGGCTGCAGGCATCGACGGTCTGTTTATCGAAACCCACCCGGAACCCCAAAAAGCATTGTGCGATGCCGCTAGCCAGTTGTGCATCGATGATCTGGAAGCCTTTTTAAAACCGTTGATTGAAATACATACAGTGGTAAAAAAATAGTTGAGGAGGTCGTTATTATGGCTGAAAAAGAAAGCTGGAGAACCTACGATGATTTTCTTATGGTCGGAGCCCTGGACAGGTTTGCAAAACTCTGGACCCGGTATGAATTGTTCAAGATGGTGGTGAATCTTCCCGGTGATATTGTGGAGGGTGGTGTTTTCCAGGGAACCGGTGCCCTGTATTGGGCACGTATGATCCAGGTTTTTAATCCCTTATCCCGTAGAAAAGTGATTGGTTTTGATACCTTTGAAGGATACCCGGATACCATGAAAGGCAAACAGGACAAAGAAACCAGCAATGCCTTTATTCAAGAGACCCAATACAACCCGATTTCACCAGAAGGTATTATGGCGGCTGCCAGGTCCCTGGGATTGGAGCACCGGATCGAATTGGTCAAAGGCGATGCCACCCAGACGATTAAAGAGTATGTGCAGAAGAACAGCGGGTTTCGTGCGGCATTGGTGAACCTGGATTTCGATATTTATGAACCCACACTGGCTGCCCTGGAAAACCTCTATGACATCGTGGTACCCAACGGTGTGATTGCTTTTGATGAATATGCAGTACACGAGTGGGGCGGTGAATCCAGGGCAGTGGATGAATACTTCAAAGACAAACAGGTTATCCTAAGGTCATTCCCATGGGCATTCAGCCCAACAGCCTATATGATTAAACGTTCCAAATAATTCATCGTTCAAAACACATAATGAAAAAACCATAAAAATGAGAAAAATTCTAAAAAAGCTAAAGAGAAAAATAACGAATTTTTTTGCGAAGCGGTTTAAATTTTTTGAAAAACATTTAGGGCTGCATGTTATCCCGGCAAATTATAACTCACCCATTCCACTCACGTTTGAACTGGATCCGGATGTATTTGAAAAAGAATATGATTGTACTGGAATCGACTTTAACCTGGAAGATCAATTATATTATTTAACAAAGGTATTCCCTGGATACCGGGAAGAGTATACACCAGAGCCTAATCCAGGATTATCGCTTTTTGATGCCTATGTATTGTATTCGATGATCAGGGAGAAAAAACCAGCGATTATGATCGAGGTAGGGGCGGGTGAATCAACCAAAATAAGCCTGGCAGCTCTCGAAGCGAATAAAAAACAAGGGTGCCCCTGTAAATTTTATTCCATTGACCCTTATCCCAATGAATATTTAAAAAAATTAAAAGCAGAAAATTTTGAGATGATCGTAAAAAAAATTCAGGATATGGATATCGATTTTTTAAAAACCGCAGATTTGTTGTTTATAGATTCAAGTCATATGTGTAAAATGAATAGTGATGTCAATTGTGAAATTCTAGAACTCATTCCAAAACTCAAAATCGGTACCATTATTCACTGGCACGATGTTCTCATACCCCATAATTATTGGAAAGAGTGGGTGGAAGATTCAAACCTTTTCTGGAATGAATCCTATATGGTTCATTCCTTCATGTTATTTAACAATTCCTTCAAAATTATATGGGCAGCCCATTACATGCAGTCAAACCACCCGGATAAAATATCCAGGGAATTTCCTTTTTTTAATGAAAAAAAACACAAACTAAGTTCCTTCTGGATTAAGCGGGTAAAATAAAAAAATGTTAAAATAGCTTATAAAAAGGAAAAAACAATGAAAACAATCATTCTTGCAGGTGGTTACGGGTCACGGTTGGGAAATATTACGGAAAATATCCCAAAACCCATGGTGACCATCGGAGGCAAACCCATCTTGTGGCATATCATGAAAATCTATTCCCATTTTGGATATAATGATTTTGTCATACTATTGGGTTATAAAGGCGTTAAGATTAAAGAGTATTTCTTTAATTATCATATGATGAACAATGATTTCACCATCGATCTGAGGGATAACAGCATCTCCTATGCCGATAAGAATAGCGTAGAAAAGTGGAAAATCACATTGGTGGACACAGGGTTTGATACCCTCAAGGGGGGGCGCATCAAACGGGCGGAACGCTATTTTGACAAAAATGTGAATATGTTGACCTACGGCGATGGAGTGGCAGATGTCAATATAAAAGAACTGGTGGCATTTCACCATTCCCATGGAAAAACCGTTACCTTAACCGGCGTCAGACCACCGTCACGATTCGGCGAATTAATGGTTAAAAATGACAAAGTGCTCTCATTCGAGGAAAAACCCCAGGTCTCCTCCGGGTTAATAAACGGCGGATTTATGATATTTAATAAAAAAATGCTCTCCTATCTGTCACCAGATAAAGAGTGTGATTTTGAATTCGGCGTCCTGGAAAATCTGGCAAAACAAGGAGAGGTTATGGTTTATGAACACCAGGGGTTCTGGGAATGTGTGGACACCGAACGTGATTTAAATTACCTGAACAAATTATGGAATGAAAATAATGCCTACTGGAAATTATGGAAATAGGAGAAAAAACATGGCATATTTGATTTTAGGTGCCAATGGATTGATTGGGCAGCAATTTACTGCTTTATGCAAAGAAAAGGGTCTTGATTATGTGGGTACCCGGTATTCACGGGAAGGAAAAAATTTGAAGAAGGTCAATTTCCTCGAACCCGCGCATATACCGGGGGTATTGGATGAGATTGCCCCTGCAACGGTTTTAAATTGTGTGAATCTTGCTGGAGGGGTTAATTTTTGCGAGGAAAATCCCATTCTTGCCAGGAAATTGCACGTTGAAGCCCCAAAAGCAATAGTGGATTGGTGCGTTCAACACCACGCGTTGTATTTCTTTTTCTCAACGGACTATGTGTTCGATGGGAAAAACCCTCCCTATAAAGAAGATGATGACACAGGCCCTTTGAATCTCTATGGGAAGTTGAAATTGGAAAGTGAGAACTATATTAAAGAGAAAATGGAAAACTACATCATTGTCCGTACCACCAATGTGTATGGATGGGACCCTGAAACAGTCACCCCTAATTTTTTAATGTATATTTATCAGACCTTAGAAGAGGGTAAAACATTTAACGCGCCTTCGTTTTTATACGGCAATCCCACCTATGTGGAAGACCTGGCCGGAGCAGTTTTCGAACTTATTGAAAAGGGGCATACCGGTGTCTTTCATATTGTGGGCAATGGATATATCAATCGGTACGATTGGGCAGTCAAATTTTGCGAAATGGCAGGTCTGGAAAAAGAAAAGATAATAGAGGTGAAAGAGCCGCCGGAACATATCGTTCCCCGCCCATTCTTATCCAATCTGAATTGCGATAAAATCAAAAAATTAATTGACACCAAACTGCACGGAGTCGATGACGGTCTCAAATTGTTTATAAATAGGATGAAGAGCTAAAAAAAATTCAAGGAGGAGGAATGAAAGAAATACTTGTGACCGGGCATAACGGATTTATCGGGCCTTTGCTGGTGAATTTGCTGTTGAAAAAGGGGTACAGCGTCACCGGGTTAGACACCGATTATTACGGCCCGGATTGTGCGTTATTCAAGGCTGAAACAGGGAGCGGGAAATTCAAAGAGATAAAAAAGGATATCCGAAACGTAACCGCCGAAGACCTCGAAGGCATCGATGCCGTTTGCCACCTGGCAGCCCTTTCCAATGACCCGGTGGGGCAATTGAATCCTGATTTAACCTATGAAATTAACTATAAATCCTCTGTAAAACTTGCTGAGCTTTCCAAAAAAATAGGAGTTAAAAAGTTTATCTATTCTTCATCATGCAGTCTTTATGGGAAAGCAGGAGATGCAGCACTATCGGAAACCGCATCCTTTAATCCCATGACTGCCTATGCCAAATCAAAAGTAATGGCCGAAGAAGAGATATTACCAATGGGAGATGATAATTTTTGTGTGACTGGTTTAAGAAATGCAACGGCTTATGGTATATCCCCAAAATTGCGATTGGATTTAGTCGTCAATGATCTGGTGGGTTGGGCAGTGGTAACAAACCAGATAAGAATATTAAGTGACGGAACCCCCTGGCGTCCCCTTATACATGCAGAAGATATTGGCAGGGCTTTTTTAGCGGTTATCGAGGCACCAGCTGAAGCAGTCAACAAAGAAGCCTTTAATGTCGGGATAGACAGTGAAAACTACCAGGTAAAAGAGATTGCCAATATGGTGGGCGAAATTATCCCGGGCTGCAAAATTGTCATCACCGGCGAACATGGCCCGGATTCAAGGTCCTATCGAGTCGATTTTAACAAAATCAAAGAACAGTTGCCCCAGTTTAAACCGATGTGGAATCTGAGAAATGGCATTAAAGAAATTTATGGACACTATTCAAAATATAAAATGGATGAAGAAAAATTTTATGGCAGATATTTTGTTCGTTTAAGACAACTCAATTATTTGCTCGATTCTGGGTTGATCAATAAAGAACTCTACTGGAGGTTATTATGATAGACGGAGTAAAGATCATTCCTTTGAAACAAATCCCGGATGAAAGGGGAAAAATCATGCATATGCTGCGCTGTGATGCGCCTCATTTCGAACAATTTGGGGAAATTTATTTTTCCATGGCTTACCCAGGAGTGATTAAAGGATGGCATGAACATACGAAGCAGGTGCAAAATTATGCGGTTATTCAAGGAATGATAAAACTGGTCCTGTTTGACAACCGGGAAAGTTCTCCCACATATAAAGAATTAATGGAAATCTTTACAGGGGAAGATAATTACCAGTTGATCCGGATTCCCACCGGAGTGATCAATGGGTATAAAACCATTGGAGTCAAACCGGCCATTGTGGCCAATTGTTCCACACTTCCCCATGAACCGGATGAAATGGTGCGCTATGATCCGCTGGGCGATGAGGTCCCCTATAAATGGGATATTGTTTTTAAATAGAATGAGTTGAGTGCCTAAAGTGCCTAAAGTTGTGGTGCGCCTATGAAAAGGCGCGCGATACCCTTTTAGAGCTAAAAGGTATACGGCGCGTAGCGCCACCTTAACTTTAGGCACTTTAGCTCACTTTAGGCACTTTAGGCACTTAACTCACTTTTCTCTCATGAGCATCTTAACCGTCTTAATGAGCGTGAAAAACGGCGAACCCTACCTGCGGGAGACCGTTGAGAGTATCCTGAACCAAACCTATGAAGATTTTAATTTCCTTATATTGGATAATGCATCTACCGATAAAAGCCGGGACATCATTCGTTCCTTTAATGATCCACGCATTCAGTTGATTGAGCTCCCAGAAGATATCGGACAGGTGGCGGCATTGAATAAAGGCCTGGACATGATCGATACACCATTGGTGGCACGTATGGATGCCGATGATATCAGCATGCCCCAACGGCTTGAGCGGCAGGTGGAATTTATGAATAATCACCCGGAAATAGGAATCTGCGGTACCTATGCCATTGCATTTGAAGGGGAAAAACAGGTGCGCTGGCCAAAACCCTGCAGCCCTGATGATGTAAAAGCCAGGCTTCTCTTCGGATGCTGCCTGGCCCATCCCTCGGTGATAATGAGAAAAGCACTTCTTGATAAATATCATTTGAGATACGATGAACAAATCGGTTTTTCTGAAGATTGGGATTTGTGGCAGAGAGCCTCCCGGCATTTTGCACTGGCCAATATTCCTGAGTATCTGATAAAGTATCGCATTCATCCGGAGAGTGTCAGCAGAAAAAATGTGGAACGCCAGAAGAGGGCAGATGAACAATTGATCCAGAAGGCCTTGAAACCATTGGGATTGAATAACCATCCGCTCCACCAGATTCACAAAGAGATTACCCTGGCCAACACATACAATGCAAGGGACCGGGAACCGGAATTTATCCCCCGCGTGCAGCAGTGGTTCCGGGAAATAACGGCTGCCAATCAAAAGACCAGGATATACAATGAGAAATCCTTGCAAAAGGCCATGAGAGGCCGGTTGTTTATGGTTTTAAAAGGCAATACCCGGCTCAAGGGATTGGTGTTGAAGGTGTTTTTTAAGGAGCGTTTGTATCAAGAGGCTGGGTTTTTACCCTCCTTAAAATTCCTGGCAAAAGTTATTATATTTTCCTGATGTTAAACGATAAACATAACGGATAACAGACACGAAGGAAAGATGAAGCGATTGGCCGTGATCATCCCTTCGGTGCGAGGTATGGGCGCCGTACCCACCATAAAGAGTGCATTAAAATTGAAGGGGTTTGATACCCTCAATATCATCATCGGAGGTAAAAGCTGCAAAGATGAAGCCTTTGTCCAGCACTGCCGTCGATTATCGCCTCATATCTTCTTTGCCGATCCCGTCGATGCGGATCATGTACTGCCAGGAATGGCGCGCAACCAATGCCTGGAGATATTGGATGAGAAATTTGCAGATACAACACATGTCCTTTTTTTAGATGATGATATCGTGGTACCCGAAGATTTTGCACAAACATTAACTGCTTTCCTGGAAAAAGAACCCTCAGTGGCAGCAGTAATGGGACGGGCAAATACCTGCCCTCGCAGCTATTGGACCCGAGTGCTGGATTACTCCCATTTCTGGTGGCTGCAGGTGGAATACAATATCCTGGACCTGGGCTGGATGGGTGGTGGGGAAACAATGACAATGTATGAAAAAATCAAAGGATTCCGCTTTAATGAAGGATTTTTTTCCACTGAAGACATGGATTATTTTAGAAAAGTATCCCAGGCCAGGGGCGGTACCTTTGCCATATGCGGCGAAACCACCTCTTTTCACTTTCATGACCGCAGGAAACTAAAGGACGTGCTGAAATACCAATTTAATAACGGCAAACAGGCGCGGCTCTTGTATCACTCGCCCAAAGTAGGTATCCGCTCCGTACTTATCGGGATAAGGAACATCCTGGCTTATTTAAAACGTTCCTTTTTGGCCAACCATCGCTATTTGATAAAAAGACCCCATATGGTGCCGGGAATGATAATCTGTATTTTAGCATTTGAGTTGGGTATTCAAGTAGGGATAAAAAACAAATGATGAGTGAAGAGTGATGAGTGATGGAAAAAAACTTCCCAACTATTGTGAAAGCACTTTCATCATTCATCATTTAAGATCGTTATGTTAAAAGTTGTTCATTTAAATACGTTTGATATAAAAGGAGGTGCTGCGCGTGCTGCTTATCGCTTGCATTGGGGATTGAGAACCATTGGAGTCGATTCTTTTATGCTGGTGCAGCGGAAAAAGAGCAGCGACTCCACTGTTCTGGGTGCACGTTCGACCATTGGAAGAGGAATCGGATATTTACGCGAATTGATCGATTTACTGCCGCTAAAATTCCATAAGCGGCCAGCAGATGTACATTTACAATGGGGATTGGGCTGGTTTCCCTGCGGCGTGGCCAAAAAAGTACGAAAACTGAACCCAAAGATCATCCATCTTCATTGGGTCGGAGGAGGATTTCTTCCCATTGCAGAAATGGTAAAATTTGGCCGGCCGGTTGTATGGACCCTTCATGACATGTGGGCCTTTACCGGTGGGTGCCATTATTCTGGGGATTGCACCCGATACATGAAGGCCTGCGGCGCGTGCCCGGGTCTGAATTCAAAAAAAGAAACCGACCTAACCCGCAAAATCTGGCAGAAAAAAAAGAAAGCCTACATGGGCATGAATCTTACAGTGGTTACCCCCAGCCGCTGGCTGGCTCAATGTGCCAGGCAGAGTCCGCTGCTCCAGGATTCCAGGATCGAGGTCATTCCCAATGGACTGGACCTGGAGGTTTTTAAACCCCGGGGGAAACAGGCAGCCAGGCAGCAATTGTCACTGCCTCATGATAAAAAACTGATTTTGTTCGGTGCCATCAGCAGTACCAGTGATCGGCGGAAAGGCTTTCATTTGCTGCACCCGGCCCTACGTTACCTATCAAAAAACAGGATGATCGAGCAGGCGGAATTGCTTGTTTTTGGTGCTTCTGAGCCGGAAAATCCCCCGGATTTCGGCCTCCCCGCCCGCTATCTTGGTTCTGTATCCAATGAAAAGGACCTGGCACTTCTTTACGAGGCGTCGGATGTATTTGTGGCACCGTCGGTCCAGGATAACCTGCCTAACATTGTAGTGGAAGCCCTGGCCTGCGGCACACCCTGTGTGGCTTTTGATATCGGTGGGATGCCAGATATGATTGAACACAAAAAAAACGGGTACCTGGCCCACCCTTTTGAAGTGGAAGACCTGGCCAAAGGCATTGTTTGGGTGCTCCAAGGTAAAAATAAAAGTAATGACCATACCTTGCAAAATCAGCAAAACCACACGTTACTCTCCCAAAAGGCAAGGAAAAAGGCGGAGGAAACATTTGAACTGACTCGCGCTGCCAACCGATATCGGGATTTATATAAAGAACTTATAAATGCAGGATAAACCGTATTTTTCAATTATAACCCCCAGCTTTAACATGCTTCCCTTCCTGGAAATGTGTGCGGCTTCGGTTGCTGACCAGGAAGAGGCTGCATTTGAACATATCGTGGTGGATGGCGTGTCCACTGACGGAACGGTTCAGTGGCTGGAACAGCATCCGCAAATTAAAAGCCTCAGCGAAAAAGACAGCGGGATGTACGATGCTATAAATAAAGGATTTGCCCTGGCCAAAGGAGATATCCTGGCCTATTTGAATTGTGATGAACAATACCTGCCCGGTACCCTGGCATTTGTAAAAGCCTATTTTGAACACAATCCCAAGGTGGATATGATTTTCGGAGATATGGTGTTGATCCGAGCGGATGGCTCGTTCATTGCCTTTCGGAAAGGGTATCAACCCCGATGGCCCTATATCCTGGCTTCTTTTTTGTATGTGCCTACCTGCACTATGTTTTTCAGGAGGAAAATCATAGATGATGGTTTCTTTTTTGATTTGAATTTCAAAGCCAATGCAGATGCTGATTTTGTGGTGCGGCTGCTGAGGAGCGGATATGCGCTTAAACATGTGAGAAGATACCTTGCGGCTTTTACTATGACTGGTAAAAACCTGAGCCGCGATGAGATTGCCCAAAAAGAATCGGCTCTTATGTTTAATCAATCCCCTATTCATATAAGGAAATTGAGATGGCTTCTTAATGGGCTGCGGTTCCTGGAAAAATGCTGCAGTGGTGCCTATTTTCAAAAAAAGCCCCTGGAATATTATGTTTATGTTAAAGACAAAGGAACGCAGCGGAAACATTTTTCTGCTGCCAGTCCTTCATTTAAATGGAAATGGGAATAAAAAAAATTTTGCCTCCAAAACGGCGCGGCCAGGAACCTTTTTGATAAAAAGGTTCGCCGGTTCGGACCTCCAAAAACTTTTTATTAGAGGACCGTTTTTTCAAATGTTAGAGAAAAGACCGATATTAATCACTGGGGCGCACCGTTCCGGCTCCACCTGGGTGGGAACCATGATTGGGAAATCCAGGGAAGTTTGCTATATGCTGGAACCCTTTAATTTTCTTTATGGACCCGGCATCTGCAATGCCCCATTTGAATACCATTTCCCTTATATCACAGAAGCGAATGAGGCGGCGTATTACAAAAGCATCAAACAAACCCTCGATTATAAATACCATTTCTGGCAAGAGCTGAAGACTGTAAAATCAAAATGGCAATTGCGGCGCTGCTTCAGGGATTTTATCGATTTTAAACGGGCAAAAATAAAAAAAAAGAGGCCGTTGTTTAAAGACCCGATTGCTGTTTTTTCAGCAGAGTGGTTAGAAAAACGGTTTGATTTCCAGGTGGTGGTTTTAATCCGCCATCCTGCTGCGTTTGCCAGCTCCATTAAACGGCTCAACTGGTCCCACCCGTTCGGCGATTTTCTAAAACAACCCGCACTGGTAAATGGTCCTTTGAAAGCGTATAAATCGGAAATTGAAGATTTCGCAAAAAATCCCAGGGATATTATTGACCAATCCATTTTACTCTGGAATCTTATCTATTCCAGGGTGCTTCAATACCAAAAAGTGCACCCGGGTTGGATTTTTTTTAGACATGAGGATATATCGTTAGACCCTATCCCCAAATTTAGATCTCTATTTGAAACATTGGACCTGGAATTTACTGAGGAAATTGAAACGTATATCCAGCGTTATTCTGCCAGTTCCAATCCAATGGAATCTCCTAAAGGGGAAACCATTTTAAAGATGGATAGTAAATCCAGTGTTTATAATTGGAAGAAGAGGCTTGACCCCGAAGAGATTGAACGAATAAAAAGGGGCGTTCAAAAAGTGGCCTCCCATTTTTATTCCGAATCCGAGTGGATGTCTTGATAATGGCTAAGGAAAGTAGATACCTCCGATTAATCGATTGGTTTTATATATTGGTGCTGCTGTTGGTTTGCCTGAAATTGTGTTATGGCGTGACCAACCTGCTGGAGATTGTATTTGCCGATGAATCGGTCTCTCTTTTTAAGGGGTATGAATTTAAAGCATCATTTTTGTTTAGGGATGGGTTTGTCTACCATCTCTGGTATAAATTTTTGTCCTTTTTTATCTCCGATGCCATATATTTGTATTGTTACAATTATGTGACCCTTATCGTTTTAAATGCCATTCTTCTGTATGTTTTGCTGAGGAAAATAGGGAGGGGACCGTTTTTTTCCTTTTTGTTTTCCACGATTTTTCTTATTTCCTCCATCAATGTGTTTACCTGGCCTTTTGTTACCCGATTTGTCGTCTCCATCATCCTGCTCACCATTATATTGGTTTTGTCAGTGAAAAAAAATCGAACTAAATATATGGTTGTGCTGGTGGGGCTGTCTCTCCTGGTTTATGTAAGACCGGAATTTACCCTATCATTGATTTTGTTTTCAGTCGTGTCGTTGATTTTGCTGGGTTACAGGTATTATAAATCCGTTGAAAAACGCCGTGGATATCTATTCCTCTTCATTTTTACATTGTTATTAAGTGTATTTGTGGTGGTCCTAAAAAATCCAGCCTCTCATCAGAGAAGCATCATTGCTTTCGGTCAGCATTACCTCAATAATTTACGCCAATGGGAGACGAACGAAGGAAAACCCTGGAAGGGCAGTCAGTGGCGTGAAGCAATGATAGCAAAATTCAAAACGGATCAGTCGCTTTTCACCGCCTTTTTCAACAACCCGAGTGAGATGATAAAACATGTATGGACTAACGTAAAAAGAATCCCCTATAAAACCCTCTATGCACATTACCCTTTTACTTTGACATCGTATTCCAGGCTAGTAAAAATATTAATAAAATGGGTGGTGATTGGCTTATATTTAATTTCACTTTTTAACTTTATTCGTCACATCCGCGCCCGTTATAAAGAAAACAGGGGAAATTTTTTTAGTATTTTTTGTACAGATATGGATGATAAATTATTCTATTTTTTCATACTCATTCTCCTGGTTCCGTCGGTAATCAGTATATCAATGATTTTTCCCCGGGATCATTACATATTAATATTTTTTGCCCTTATCTATTTATTGTTAATCAAGAATCTCCCCCACGTGCCCCCTGTTCCGAAATACGGTGTGGTGATTGCTCCCCTGGTGGCGCTGCTTCTGGTCTATTTTATCCCATGGCGGGCCTCCAGGACCCACGGATTATTGCCAGGAACGTTTACCCATATATGCAGCCATTTAAAGCAATTGTTGCTTATAAAAAAAGTGCCGGTTCACTCAGATGTTAATTTCCTCGGAACGTTAACCAGAGAATGGGAAACACATCGATCGTTTCGAAAATATATAAAAATCAATTCTCCTTCGTTATACACCTATCGGTTTCATCAATTGGAATCATTACCTTCACCTTCATCCGATGAAACACGAGAAACAGTTGATTTTGAAAAATTGATATATGAAAAAAACATCAATATGATATTGGTAGACAAAAACCTGTTAAAGAATAAACAACTGAAATCAAACCCATTGTTTAGAGATTTGATTATTAATTATAATTATAATGGTAAAAATTGGACTAAATTCGAGATTCCTTATTGTAGTGATTATTTGCTGGTTAAAAATGACATCCTTTCCAAACGATCCATGAAGGGGGTTCAATGAATGGAAGGCCCATATTAGTAACCGGTGCTCACCGTTCCGGCTCCACCTGGGTGGGGAAAATGTTAGGGAAGTCAAAGCAGCTATGCTATATATTCGAACCCTTTAATATCCATTTCGGACCGGGAATTTGCCGATCCGTGTTTGATACCTGGTTTCCATATATCACCCAGGAGAATGAATCCAGGTATTATGATTGTATTTATCAAACCATTCATTTCAAATTCCATTTATTGAAGGAACTTCGACATATTAAAACAAAATGGCAGTTGAGGAACTGTTTTGAAAACTTTATCAACTTTCGCATTGCCAGGGTAAAGAAACAGCGGCCGTTATTTAAAGACCCCATGGCTGTTTTTTCAGCCGATTGGTTGGCCAGGCGGTTTGATTTTCACGTGTTGGTACTAATCCGTCACCCCCTGGCGTTTGCCGGCTCACTCAAACGATTGAACTGGCAATTTTTTTTTAAGGATTTTTTGAAACAGCCGTTACTGATGGAAGGACCATTAAGACCATTTAAAACCGAAATGGAAGCGTACGCAGATAATCCGAATCCACCGGATATTATTGACCAGTCTATTTTATTATGGAAGGTGATTTATTCCCGGGTAATGGATTACCAGAAGCAGTACCCCGACTGGATTTTTGTCAGACACGAAGATATTTCATTAGATCCAGTCAATGAATTCAAAAATATCTTTGAAAAATTGGGGGTGGAATTTACCCTTAAAATAGAAAACGATATTCGGAATCATTCCAAATCTTCAAACCCCAAAGAGATCCCGGATGAAAGAGCAACCTTTTTAAAAAGAGACAGTGTGGAAACGGTGTATAATTGGAAAAAGCGATTAACCCCGGAAGAGATTAACCGGGTTAAAAAAGGAACGGAACCCGTGGCTTCCCATTTCTACCCGGAATCCCAATGGGGGTTTGTCGAATAAAGGAGGCATTATCTTGAATCCATTACAAATATTTAACGATTTAACCCGGTATCAAAAGATGCGAACCCTTCTGCTCGTTTTCATGATGATCACTATTGTTATTTTCCTTTATCTTCGGGGAGTTCCGGTACCGTTGTTTACCTCTGTTTTCCTGGGGCTTTTGACACTCTGGGTGGTGAGTTTCTATTTTGAAAAGACCTATCAAATTGAAGACATTCCTTTGTTACTGTTGATCGCTGCGACCTTTGCTTTTGGAAGGGCCGTTTCCATAATACCCATCGTGTCTTTTGGAAATATCCCGATCCCCATTACAGAGATCGTACTGGCACTCTCCCTGGGTCTCATGTTATTAAGAGGAAAAAGTTCATGGGATGTTTGGACAACGCGGCTGCCGCTGGATTTGAAAATCCTGTTACCCGGGTTTTTGCTCCTGGGAACCTTGTACCTCTTGTTGGGGTTAAAAGAGAATGGAACCATTGCTTTTAGAGATATCGTCTTTTGTCACTATATGCTGTTTTTATTTGTAACCCTTAAGGTATTCCATAATCCTCAAAAGATAAAAAGGGCCATTGCTGTTTTTATTCCCAGTGCCATTACCCTTTTGGCGATTGGCTTTATCATGTATTTTATAACACGATCGGGCCAGGTTTCTTTTATAAAATTTTTGTTTGATACGCGTGAATTTAACTGGGCCCTTTATTATGGATTGACTGCTATATTCGGGTTGAGCTTCTTTACATTAAAAAACAAAAGGGAAATAAAATGGGGCATTGCTCTTCTCATTTATTTTGGGTTGCTGTTTATCCTGCTGACCAGGGTACGGGCCGGTTGGTTTGGATTGATCCCGGCAATAATCCTATTACTTATCCTGTTAAAAAAAGAAGTAAAAGCTCTTTTTGTCATTATACCGCTAATTGCTGTAACAGTGCTTTTTTTGGATCTATGTTTGCATAAGAACATCTTTTTCATGATAAAGAGGGAAATCAAGGGCATTACCCCGGGTAAACGGGATACAAGGCAAAAGAAGAATGTCGCTTTCCGGTTGATCATCTGGAAGCAAACCCTTGAAAAGACCTGGCAAAAGCCGCTTTTGGGATGGGGTTATGGTTCATTCCCCACTTATTATATACACAAGAAACCCCTTCATCGCCCAAGTGGTGAGATAGGGCCAGGTTCAAAAATTACGCCTGCCCATAACCATGTACTGGCTGTCACTTATAAGATGGGGTTCCTGGGGCTTGCCATTTTTATATTTATGAATCTCAGGATTTTCCTGATGGGGGTCATGTACTTTAAAAAATGCAAATCGCTATTTAACCAGCGGTTACTTGCAGCCAGCCTGGGGGGTCTGGTGTATTGGCACGGTATGGCCCTCTTTTTCGATGTACTGGAATCGCCGCCCACCGGCATTTTCCTGTGGATATTATTAGGACTCATTATCAGTATAGTGCATGTGGATAAGCACCTAAACCAGACAAGCCGGAACCAGGACGGGCTTGTCTGAAAATTACAAATTACAAATCCCAAATTACATGCTACTCTGCGAAGTAGCTCCGCTACGTAGCACGAGAACAAATCCCAAACCACAAATTACAAACAATAAATTCTAACAAAGTGGTTATATAAGTGGTATTTGAATGGCAAATGGTTTTTAATTAATGCTTAACGATTGATGATTCATTTAAATATTAGGAGAATAAATGCTGAAATTTAATATTAAAACCCTTAATAAGTCGCGTGTGGATTCAATAATGGATATCATTGTACCTATTGTCATTTCATTATTCATGATCATTTATGCCATATTCATGATTCAAGCCAGAACAGTCACAATCGGGGACACCTCCTATTGTCTCAAGGGAGATGACTCTTATATTTCGATACGCTATGCCAAAAATCTTTACGAGGGGCATGGCCTGGTATGGAATGTGGGGCAGGAGCCTGTCGAAGGTTATACCAATTTTTTATGGGTGATATGGATTGCTTTTCTCATGATCTTTGCTAAAGATCCTTCGTTATTAATGACTGTTAGTGCCGTTATTTTCCATATTCTCTCTGTGATTTTATTGTACCGTTTCTTGAGAAAGAAATTGGGAAGTGGGCTTATTGTATCCGCAGGGAGTGCATTATTGATGGCTTGCTGGACACCCATTCGTGTTCAGGTGAGAAATGGACTTGAAGGTCCCATGCTCTTAGTGCTTTTTATGATCGCCATTTATCTTATCATCGACAATAAAGAAAAACAGCGGCCATTGATTATAGGCGCCTGGATTGCTGGGCTTTTGCCTCTGGTAAGACCCAATGGATTATATTTTACATTTATTCTTTTTGTCTGTTTTGTGTTTCAATATATATGGCAGGAAAGAAGGAACCTGGTAGACGAATTAAAAAAATGGAGGTGGGTGTGGGCTGGATTTTTTGCTCCATTTCTTTTATTAAGTCTGTTCCGGATTGTTTATTTTGGCGAATGGCTGCCCAATACGTATTATCTTAAAGTAACCAATCGTCCTGGCAGAATTAGTTATGGTTATTACTATGTAAAAGAGTTTTTGAAAGATTTCTTCGGTGCACCATTTATTATACCTATTTTTATATATTCTCTTTTTGCACGTAAATCCTGGTTAAAGGTATTAGGAGTGGGGATGATCGGCCATTTGTTCTATATCGTTTACCAGGGAGGTGATGCCTGGTTTGCATGGAGATTCATGTTATTATTTTTACCCATTTACCTGATGCTGCTGGTATCTCTTCTGACACCGAAATTTAGCAAACCCATTCCCGCCAGGGTATTCATTGTTGGTGTTGTCATGTTTGTTCTACTTTCAGGCCTTTGGCCTCAATATTTAGCCCTGAAAAAGGGGACGTTTTTGCCAAAAGCCTCAAAATCGTCGATCTCACCTTCTGCAGAAAATATCCGGTTGGGTCTTTTACTAAAAGGAATTTGTCAAAAGGATGCAGTGATTGCCGACTTTTGGGCAGGTGCCACGCCCTATTATTCCGGGCTGACAACGATTGATATACTTGGAAAATCCGATTCCCATATTGCTCGTTTGTCTGCCCCCAGGCAGGGATTGCCTGGGCATGATAAATTTGATTTTGCCTATGTTTTACGCTTGAAACCAGATGTCATTCTTTCTCGGTATCCCCTGGGTTATTCAAAAAATGAAAAAAATCTTAGACGCAAAGCAAAAGGCTTTGACCCGGCCGGAGCCGTATTGCTGCTTAACTCAACCTTCAAGCAAGAGTACCGTCCCGTCGCCTCCATTTTATCAAAGCGTTGGCGCGGTATTTTTGTACGTATCAACAGCAATAAATACGATCTGACAAAGCTGGAACAAGTCGAACAGCGCCTGATCCAATAAAGGGATATTCATTGTTAACCATAGAATGAATTCGGGAAAACAGTTTGAAAAAAGAACCTTGTTCGGTGTTGACTATGCCATTGTGGATTATGAACAGGCATCGGAGGTGATTGTCCAGCATGCAGCCGCGCACAAAAGTTTCGGTGTTTCTGCACTGGCAGTTCACGGCCTGGTTACTTCCATCAGGGACAAAGCAATTGGAGAACGGGTCAAGAAAATAGATATGGTGGTACCTGACGGTCAGCCGGTGCGGTGGGCCTTAAACAGTTTTTTTAAAGTAGGCATGAAAAACCGGGTCTATGGGCCCACCTTAACCCTTCATGTACTAGAAAAGGCTGCTAAAAAAAATCTGAAGGTGTATCTATACGGAAGTACAAAAGAAACATTAACCGCTTTTTCAGCTTTTATTGAGAAAAATTATCCTGGTGTGACTCTTTGTGGTATTCATGTGGACCGGTTCCGGGATGCTACGCCTGAGGAGGATGAGGCAGATATAAAAAAGATCAATGATGCCGATGCTCATGTTGTATTGGTGGGCAGGGGATGTCCCCGTCAGGAAGTGTGGGTAGCGGATCACCTGGGAAAGATCAATGCTGCCATGATGGCTGTTGGAGCCGCCTTTGATTTTCACGCAGGTACCATGAAACAGGCACCCAGATGGATGCAGGATCATGGCCTGGAATGGTTCTACCGCTTAGTCAAAGAACCCCGCCGCTTATGGAAACGCTATTTTGTTACAAATAGTTATTTTATATACCTATTTTTTAAATATAAATTACTTAAAAGAACCCAATGAAAAAAGGAGGGCCCACAGAACACACAGAAAAACACAGAAAAAAAAATTATCCTTCTGTGTCTTTCTGTGTGTTCTGTGGGCTCTTATTAAATAGTAAGAAGGAGTGAATAATGAAGAAAATGATTGTTACCGGGTCCAGTGGACTGATTGGCAGTGAAGTGGTCTCATTTTTTGCAAAACAAGGCTGGAAAATCCATGGAATTGATAATAATATGCGAGCTGATTTTTTCGGTCCCCAGGGGGATACACGGTGGAATCAAAACCGCCTGGAGCATACCTTTCCCAATTTCCATCACAATGAAATCGACATCAGGGATAGGCAAACAGTAGTAGAATTTGTGAAGCAAATGAAACCCGATGCCATTGTGCATACAGCCGCCCAGCCCAGTCATGACCTGGCAGCAACACGGCCCTTTGATGATTTTGATGTGAATGCAGTGGGCACCTTGAATTTATTGGAAGCCAACCGCCAGACCAACCCGGAGATTCCGTTTGTTCACCTCTCTACCAATAAAGTGTATGGCGACGCACCCAATGAATTACGATTGGATGAATTGGAAACCCGTTGGGATTATGCAGACCCGGAGTATTATAATGGTATCAAGGAGGATTTTCGCATCGATCAATCCAAGCATTCCCTGTTTGGTGCGTCCAAGTTGGCGGGTGATATCATGGTACAGGAGTACGGTCGTTATTTTAATATGCCTTCGTGTTGTTTACGGGGTGGATGTTTAACCGGGCCCAGTCACAGTGGTGTGGAATTGCACGGCTTTTTAAGTTACCTCATCAAATGCAATGTGGAAGGCAAGAAGTACAATATCTTTGGTTATAAAGGGAAACAGGTGCGTGACAATATTCATTCTTATGATGTGGCCATGTTTATTAATGAATTTTTAAAAAATCCTCGTATTGCTGAGGTTTACAACCTGGGCGGCGGCAGGGATAATTCTGTCTCTATCCTTGAAGCCTTTAGTATGACCGAAAACATTTCCGGCAAAAAGATGATCTATGAGTATGTGGATAAGAACAGGGAAGGTGATCATATTTGTTACATTTCTGATTTAAGTAAAATGAAGGAACATTATCCCACCTGGGCTATCACCAAAGATTTAGATACCATTTTTGAAGAGATCTATGAAGCCTGGGAGAAAAGAAGGGAACAGTAAAAATTAAGAATTAAAATGGTTACAAAGGGAACAAATGGTTAAAACAAAATACAATGAATTGGCCGTGCAAAACAGAAGTTTTTGTGGGGTCCAGGGGCGGTTTTTTCTAAAAAGAGCCCCTGGCCGCCGGAGGCACCCCTCGGCGAGGGGTACTAATGAAGTTAAAAAAGAGAGTTCGGATGGGCAGGGTTAAGATTTGTTTTAATAAGCTCAATGGGTTCCTGCCCATCCCTCTTATCCCGGGAAGATACCGAACGTAGTGCAATCACAGGAGGCTGACATCGTTCGGTTTATAGTTCGTAAAAGATAACCAAAAAAACCTTTAAGCACAAATAAATCTTTGAAATTGACAAATTTCTATGTTAAAAATATAATAATAGTATGAAATACAAGAAGAAAAAAAGAAAGGAACAGAATACCTTGAGGTATTGTTAAGGTACCTGACCCGCAGTGCCAGGGACTTAACAGAAAAGGAGCTCAAGGAGACGGTGACCCGGGTATTTGAAGAACAAGGAGGTGATATTATGTCCACCATTGCTGAAAAATGGATAGAAGAAGGAGAAAAAAAAGGTATGGAAAAGGCAAAAATTGAAACTGCCAGGGAATTGGTGAAAAATGGAGTTGACATCGATGTTATCGCCAAATCAACCGGATTATCCAGGGGAAAGATTAAAAAACTAGCTGAAAAGGTCCATTAAAAAAAATACAAAATGAATAGTAAATAAAGTGCCTAAAGTAGGAAGTGCCTAAAGTGCCTAAAGTTTTGGTGCGCCGGAGGCGCGATACCTTTTTAGAGCTAAAAGATATATGGAGCGTAGCGACACCTTAACTTTAGGCACTTTAGTTCACTTTAGGCAATTTAGGCACTTTTTATTCTGGCTTGTCTGGTGTACGTAGTCGGGATACGATTTATCGCGTCCGAAAAAAGGGTGATAACAAAGTGATTAAATAATGAATTGATTTCTTGATGAATTGCTGATATCATATATGTAAAAAAATTAAAATTTCCAGGAGGAAATATGTTGTCAATTCAACGTATTGCAGATGAATTAAATGTGAGTGAAGCGGATTTGATTCAACAAAGTGTTAAGTCTTACCTGAAGCAGCAATTGATCAAAGTAGAGGCGGAATTATTCCAATATTGCAAAAAGTATGGTGTAAAAACTGTCTTTGAAATGGATGAGAAGTTAAAAAATGGCAGTTTAAAGGAAAATGATATTATCGATGATTTTTTTGCCTTTGACCACCTGGAACATGAAAGAAAACATTTAATCGATTTATTGGAAGAAGGAAAAAAATGATAGAAAAAGTAAAAATAGATGAAATTGTAAACAAAATTGCCAGCTTCATTAACCCTAAGCGAATAATTTTGTTTGGTTCCTATGCGGTTGAAAAGGCAAATGATGAAAGTGACCTTGATTTATTGGTGGTTGTTGAATGTGACGGAAGCCTTCAAATCCAATTCTAATTTATAAACCCAGTTGACAAATAGAGGAAATTAACTTATTATTAATCCAGGAGAAAAAAATGGAACATGTTGGGCTTGAAATAAGTAAACAAGATATTGAAAATTATGTAAAAATGAAGTTCTATACTGAATTGACATTGATAAAAGAAAAACTTTCATTATTTGAAAAAAAATACAAGTGCGATTTTTCTCATTTTGAAAAAGCGGTCATAGATGCTGAGGAAGAAAATTTTGAGCAGTGGGATGATTATATGGAATGGAAAGCATTTTATAAAAAATACACCCATTTAAAAGAAAAAATGGCCTGATTTTGAATGGAAGATATTCTTAATATACTCACTGAGAGTGATATTATTCGTGAATATGAAATTTTAAATTTATTGTATGATGAGGATTTCTACTACGTAAAAATAAAATCCTATATCGTCAACGATGGTATTCTCCATATAAAGATATATCTTTCCGATGAAGAATATAACTATTCATTTCATTGGGAAAAGGAGACCGAGGAATTAATGATTCGATGGGATAATGCACCACATCATCAAGAGATTGAGACGTTTCCCCATCATATGCATACTACAGATGCCATAAAGAAATCTTATATCATTACGCTGGATGATGTATTGAAGTATATAAAAAACCAATTAAAACAAGTAGACAACAAAACCGATGAATAAATCTAAAACAAGATACCCCAAAAGCAATGCAAAAAAAAGGAAAAACTTAAGATAGCCAGACGAATGATAAATGATGATTTCCCTATCGAATCCATTATCAAATACACTGAACTGATTGAAAAAGAGATCAAAAGACTTAAGAATTAAGGTATGTGAAAGGTAAAATTTGAAAGTGCCAGAGAATAATAAAAAAAATCAATGGTTTGATTGGGTGCAGATGGTTGTGCTGCTGCTGATTTCACCATTGTTTATTTTTCCCAGGGAGAGGTTTGTCTGGATTTTTCTAGTCATTCCTTTGCTGTGGGTGATTCGAAAAATGATGAATAAGCCGTTTGTGGAACGAACCCTTCTGGATATTCCTATCCTTATCATTCTTGTACAGGTACTGCTGACAACACTATTTGTTGCAAATCCTTCCCACAGCTTCCCAAAAGTTGCCGGCCTTCTCCTGGCCATCGGCCTCTTTTATGCCATCATCGCTTTATTAAAAACGGAAAAATTATTGAAAATGGGAATTTTCCTGTTTCTCGGAGGAGGTTTTTTGTTTTCCCTGCTGGGTTTGGTAGGGATGTATACGTTCAAAGTCAAACACCTTACATTACTGATGAAGATAAAGGAAGTATTACCTCAAATCGATTTTAATCTACCCGGAGCAGAAATGGGATTTTCTCCCAATGCAGTGGGCGGTATATTGATCTTGATTATCCCTTTATTTATAACACTGCTCTACTCTTACCTGCCAGAGAAAATCAAATTCTTAAAACTGGAAAACATCCCGCTGATCAAAGGAAAACTTTTCCCTCTATTATTGGTGGTGGGATTGGCTGTTACCTCTGGCGTATTGTTGTTGACCCAGTCCCGAGGATCATGGGTGGGATTGGTACTGGCGTTTGGGATTCTTTTTTTAACCTCCCTTTACAAAAGAAAAATAGCTTTAATCACTGTTATTATTGTGCTGCTGGTTTTCTCTTTTATTTTTGTCCCTTCTTTATTAAAGGTAGACCAGGTCCAATTAACCACCAAACAGGCAGAGGGGACGCTGTTGTTCAGGGTCCAGATGTGGGACCAGGCCCTTCCCAGGATTTACGAGCATCCGTTCCTGGGGATTGGTTTGAATGAGTTCCGTTATTTGCCGGAGATAAAATACAGTGAGTCGCATGCCCATAATAAATTTTTTCATATGGCAGTGGAGCTGGGGATTCCTGCGTTAATCGCATACCTGGCCCTTTTATTTTTGACTGGCTATATGATTGTTAAGACCTGGCAAAGTAAAAATACCAGCAGCCGATGGATGAAAATGGTCATCCTGGGCCTGGGATGCGGCCTGCTGGCCCATACGATCTATGAACTTACCGATGTCATCCCTTTTGGCGCTAAAGTCGGTTTCTTCCCCTGGATATCCCTGGCGTTAATAGCTGCTATTTATAATCATGTTGTAGAAGTGCCTAAAGTGAGCTAAAGTGCCTAAAGTGCCTAAAGTTGTGGTGCGCCAATGGATTGGCGCGATACCTTTTTAGAGCTAAAAAGGTATACGGCGCGCAGCGCCACCTTAACTTTAGGCACTTTAGTTCACTTTAGGCACTTTAGGCACTGAATTATATCTTTTTATCTTATTCGGAAAACGCATGATCGAACTGATTAAAATCAACTGGCTGGCGGTGGTATCTGGCCTGCTGTGGGTCACAGGACTCTCCCTGGCTGTGGCAGGTCTCTGCAGAATGAAGTTTTTGTTTTTAAAGCTAAAGAAATCTTTAATTCCAAAGGATTCCTGTAAAAACTTCTTTTCCAAAAGACTCTTTTTAATAAGCGCTGTTTTGGTAGTGACAGGGGGGCTGCTGACCCTTTTTAAAATGCCTTCCAGTCATTTGCTGGTAACCAAACTATTAAACGTCGATGAAACAAAGTGCATTCATATGGATATGGAAAAGGAATTAGCTTTTTCTGTCAAAGACCTTAAATTGGACCCGCTTAACCGGGCACACAAACGGAACCGCACCGATATCAGGGATAATACAGCGGTTCTTTTTTACAGCGGATATATTAAAACACCGGTTATTAAATTTGAAGCAGGTGATTACGTCACTGTTTTTTATGCACGGGGCTCAAAAGCATGGGAAGAATTCTCCATTCTAAAAATCGAGTTTGAAACACTGGCCCCAAATCAATACTTAATACCCAAAAAAAGTAAGTATATTTCTTTAACCAATAAGATGAAACCCTGGTCCTTGGGTTTTAAGGTTGAGACACCTGTTATTGGGAGGGTAACGCTCTTGTTTGTTAACGATGACCTGGAACCAGGACTCAAAAAAGACAGGAATGCCTGGATTAAAGACATACAGATAAAAAAAGGAACTCAGACTCCATGAGTATTGTTATTTTTTCTCTTTTGAATATAGTGATGCTATTTTCATCCCATCTGGTGGCTTATACCTATTTTAGAAAAGAAAATTTCTCCCAGCAGTTGACCACTGCTTTTTTACTCTTTATTGCCCAGGTGACCGTTTCAACTCTTTTTCTTGGAGTCATTATAAAGGATTTGAGCATCGGTTCCATTTGTCTCCTGAACGCTGCGATTTCCATTGTTATTATCTTTATTTTAAGAAAAAGCATCAAATCGTCTATTTGGGAATCCTGGCAAAAATGTGTCAATTTTTCAAAATATTTATTGGAGACCAGGGATTATTTTTTATATTTTTTTCTCCTGCTGTTTGGCGTCCAAATCGTCATTTTGCTTATAAAAATTTACTACTTACCACCCGCTGTTTGGGATGCCTTTACCTATCATCTTCATCCTGTAGTGGAATGGTATCAGCGGGGTATGATTCCTTTATACATAGACACGCCTGTGGAGCGGGTTAATTTTAAGTCCCTGGGAAGCGGATTAATGATCTTTTGGGTATTTACGTTTTTCCGGGATACCACCTGGGCTGAATTGCCTCAATTCTTTCATGGACTCTTCCTGATGATTTCATCCTATTCCATCATGTTAAAAATGAATGTGAGAAAAAATGTTGCCCTACGCTATGCATTGTTGATCTACTTCATCCCTTCCGTATTAATCCAATCAAGGACATGTCAAAATCATTTGATTCTTACCACCCTTATACTAATAACAATGATGGTCACCATTAACATATTATTTAGAAAAAAATATTCTCAGATCATTTTCTTGTTCCTGGCATTGGGGTTGTTACTGGGGACAAAATTGAATTCACCGCAAATTATTTTTGTTCTTTTCCTGGCTCTCCTGGTGAGTAAAGGGTTAAAAAAATACAACATTTTTGAATTTCTAAAACAAAATAGACTATCAATTATAATCGGTGTTGGAATAACACTTATTTTAGGGGGCTTCTGGCATATAAAAAACATCATCTTGTTTAAAAACCCCCTGGGTCCTTACATTCCCGAACTTTCCTGGACCGAATCCTTTTGGACCAACCTGGTTAACGTGGGGGAGACATTGATAAAAAATATATGGGCGTTTCCCTTCAGGATTACAGATGTGACCACCAATTACCTTCCCGATTTAAACCACATATCTGGGTTTGGCATTCAATTTTTCGTATTCGGCATAATCGCTTACATTTCTGTCATCATATTCCTGATCAGGAAAAAAATCAGCAGGAACAGTATTCCCGGGCTCCTGCTGTTCTTCCCGGTGATTTTGCTGTTCAGCTATTTTCTTTACTATTACACTGATTTTAGTTACCGAATGTTTATGTTTTTCCCTATTTTTGGGCTTATTTTATGGGCATTTGTTCAATCAAATTTAAAAATCGCCAAAAAACACCGAGTGTATCTCGATGTTTTAATTTTATGTATGATTTTATTTAATATGCTCGTATGCTATTACCCCGGGCATATATATAGAGAGACCTATGATTGGAAAACACAGTTTATTGTCAAAAGCAGCCTGGATGAGGTCAATTATAAATGGAAAACGTTATTTACAATGAACCATCCCCCGGATAGAACAGCCGCAAAATATTTTCCCTATATTTCGAGCGGACCATCAACCCCCTGGGGATTTATCGATGCGTATGTCGATCCTGAGGAACCCATCGGTTATTTAGGAGACAGGGATTCGTGGGTATTTCCCTATTTTGATAACCAGATGAAACGAAGAATCCATCACTTGCAGTCTCTGCCGGGTTTTAATCTCACTGGCAAAGATAACAATATCGCTGAATTCTCCCTTCGCTTTAAAGAGAGCTTGAAAAAGAAAAAAATCCATTATATTCATTTAAATTTTAAAAAAGATAAATTGAAGATAAAAGATAAAAGCGTGATTCCTATTACCAGGAAACTTTACTATTTTGATTGGGAAGATAACAAATCACCAGTGGATTGAAACGATGAATAAGATGGATAAAAAAATAGTACTAAGAATAATCTTCGGGTTAATAACGCTTCTGTTTGTACTGTTTATTTCTGCCAATTTGAAAAAATTAAAATATTTTGTATCGTTTAGAGCCAGTCTGGCCAATATACCTCCTGCTGTAAATGTGAAAATAGTAAAAGATGGCTCCCCCCTCTATGAAAAAAGTTTTCCACATAACAAGGATAACATCTATATTGTGAATCGTTTTGATCTAACCAGACCATTGGAAAAAGATGGGATGGTTATCACATTAAATCGGGAACGGTTTCCATCCTTCCTGGTGTACCAGTTTAAAAATTACACCATTGTCAGGTTGAAAAAATCTTATGTGATTTTTACCGCAAATAATTGTGATATAAAGGAATTCTTGCAGATGAGAAATTCTAAAAAAACCATTATTACATCCCTTTCAAAACTTGTTCTTGATATGGGTCATTCAGGAGAAAAAGAAACGATTCACCGTTTATTCGACAGCTCTGAGGAGACGATAGACCATAAGAAGGGTGAATCAATCGTTTCACTGCCGGTGATATTTAAGGAAAATCACATCTATGAATTCGTTTTTGATTATAAAGTGAAAGGATCGGTGAAGCCGATGTTCCGTTTGAATGGAGGAACTGCCGGCAAGCCCCCTGTTTTATACAACGTCCTGGAGCCGGCCAAAAATGGCCAGTATCGAAGGGCAAGTATCGTATTCTGGAGGAGCAGTGACCTTATTTCACCCACGCTTCATCTATCGGCCCGTTTTAAAACAAAACACAAAGGAACGGTTTCTTTTAATAATATATCTATTTATGAATATGAATATAAATCCAAATCAAAATCAAAAAAAGAACATTTTATGGAGCCGTCTGGTTCTCAGGTCACCTATCTGGATTTTGTCCAGGACATCAGGAACGATTTTATAGGAATAAAATATTATAATTATCATTGAGGTCTTAATGTTTATACTGGGTGTACTGTCGTTTTTTCAGATGACATTTATACCGGGTTTCATCACCTTAAAATTTGCTAAAGTAAACCTGGAAAGCAAAATTCAAAACCTGGTGTATGGTTTTGCATTGAGCCTGTTGATTAATTATTTATTGGTGTATTTTTTCACTGTTATAGGAATTTATAAACCGCTGACGATTTATGGGATTATTTTCATTGAGATGATACTCCTGCTGGTGTACATGAAAAAATCAGATCATACCACCATTGATATGAATCTTAATATTAAACAATACATCTCCCGTTTTAAAGATTTTTTGGCATCAAAACCACTGACGTATCACCTGCTTTTGTTCCTTTCTATCGTAATGATAGGCATATTTTTCTATATTTTCCTTTCACGAATTAAGGCTGTTTTCTATCTCAATGATCCGGTACTGGGATGGAATCGATTTGCCCTAGATTGGTATCAAAACCAGCTGCCGGTTCGTACTGCCCATTACCCGCAGTTGATCCCTGCCAATTGGTCAATGGCATACGTTATTTTGCAAAATTCCGATATTCAATGTGTTGCCAGAAGCATCATGTCATTCTTTCCCATTGGAATCAGCTTTTTATTGCTGGACCTGGGTTTAAGAAAACGAAATGCCACTTATTTTTGGGCATTAATCCTTTATGGGATTATTATCACGTATCTATACCGGCCTGTTTTTATCGCAGGGGGGTATGTGGATATTGCGGTCTCCTTCTTTGCATTTCTCTCATTTTACGTGTTACATAACGCAGATAATGGTACATTTTGTATAAAACGCTGTTTATGGTCCATTGTGTTTGCTTCTGCTGCTGCTGTCACCAAACAGGCCGGTCTTTACATTCTTATCATTGTTTTTGCCTGGAACGTATGGATTCTTTATAAAAACAGAGCCTCTCTTTCTAAAAAAAAGATTGGTAAGGTACTGGTATTGATGCTGTTGCTCATTTCTGTCATTATCGCTTCATGGTATGTGTACAGGCAAGTCCTGATAAACAGGGGGATCGAACCATCGGAAATTCATGCAGCAACCAGTCGTGTGCATGGCAACCGGGTGTATGGTGAACGTTTTATCTATGGCTTTAAAAAAATCCTTTATGCCCGGGGTAAAAACAAAAATACCGCATTTTTTATCTATTCGGCAATATTTTTGTTACTTTTGGGTCTCTTTCATAAGAATACACGGTTTGTTATGCTGTTTATTGTTATCCCCTTCACATTGATATGGGGGTTCCTGTACAGTTACAGCTATCGAAACTTAACGATGGCGTTTCCCTTTATGGCGCTTTCAATGGCATTCGGCTCTTTTTTCTTGATAAGGAAGCTGCATTTGATACCGGCACACCGTTTAAAGCAGCGACCCCCGCAGGAAGAAGTGCGGAAAGAGGTAGATAAAAAAATACAGCATGTTCCAGGATTTAAACGATCAATATCAATCATGCATTTTGGTTTTTTCATTCTTTTAATTCTGGTTGTTCTGAATTTCACTGTGTTTAAAAAAGATTTAATCATAAAGAATCAATTGGCCCAGCAGATGAACGTTGGGAATAAGAGCTTAAATAAAAAACTGTACAAGTATTATGAAGAGAACGGTTTTGAAGGCAGTGTTTACAGTCAATACGATTATTTCAGATTTCTTCCGCTTCTAAGAAAATATTGGACTCCCGATTGGAGGGACAGCGGTGTTCGCTATTTGTTATGTGATCTTGGTAGGTATAGAAACCGATGGCGGGTAATAAGGAAGTATCTAAAAAAAGAAGAATATACCGTTCTTTTTTCAATCCGGGGCTTCCGGTTTATAAAAGTAAAAAAGTGAATGAGTGTCACGTCAATGCTGAAATGACATTAGCGATTTAAGAGGTTTCAAATGTTTCTTATCGGATTGTTATCTTTTTTTCAAATGGTTTTTATACCAGGCTTTATTGTGCTGAAACTGTTTAAATTTAAGACGGAATCCAAAATCCAGATGCTGGTGTATGCATTCGCACTGAGCCTGTTGGTCAACTACCTTGCGGTCTATTTATTAACGGCTGTGGGTATTTACAAATTGTTTGCTGTTTATTTGATCGTACTTATAGAAATGATCTTTTTCGTTTATTATATGTTTACCAATAAAATCAATTTCACCTTCAAACTGAGTTTCGGCAGTTATTTTCCTGGTTTTAATCGTTTTCGCGAGTCCCATTCCTTTTTCCATACCTTTTTATTTTTGGCGGCATTGGGAATGCTGGCGTTTTATGTTTATATTTTTATTTCCCATTTGGGTTCTATTTTTAAAGATTGGGATGTAGTATACGGATGGGATCGGTTTGCCAAGGATTGGTTCTCCAATACGCTGCCCGTTCGTACTGCCCATTATCCGCAACTGCTCCCTGCCAACTGGTCGCTCTCCTATGTGATGATACAAACCTGCCAGGTGAACGTATTTGCCAAGGCCATCATGCCGTTGTTTTCCATTTCAACCCTTCTTCTGTTCATGGACCTGGGCTTGAGGAAGAAAAATGCTGCCTATTTCGGTGGGATGATTTTCTATGGAATCATCCTGCGATATATCTACCTACCAGCTAAAATTGCCAGTGGATATGCCGATATCCCCGTCGCTTTCTTTGGTTTCCTTTCCTTTTATGTACTGCATCAAAGGGAGGGAAAAATCCTTGATGGGAAACGTCGATTACTGTCAGTGGCTTTTGCTTCTGCTGCTACCGTGACCAAGCAGGCGGGGATCTATATCCTTATTGTTGTCCTGGCATGGAATCTCTGGCATCTCTTCAAAAACCGGAAAAAACCGGGCACAGGAAAAATGCTTAAATCCGTCCTGTTGATGGTACTTTTTGTGATACTCATTTTCGGTTCATGGTACATTTACAAAGAAATCCAGATTAGCCAGGGATTGGACCATTCGGAAGTAAAAAAGGCCACACAAGGAATTTTTAAAGGAAAGGAGTACGGGAAGCGGCTGGCGGAGGCATTTGCTTATTTGTACAATTTCAAGCGTGGACTAAAGGGAAAAATAATTTTAATTGTTCCATTATTGATTTTTTTAAGCTTATTTCATAAAAAATCGAGATACGTGACACTTTTTGTGGTCATTCCGTTTTCCCTTATCTGGGGATTTTTTTTCAGCTATGATCATCGAAATTTAACATTGGCTTTCCCCTTCACTGCTTTTTCAATGGCTTTTGGTGCTACCTTCGCACTGGAGGCTTTTAACCTGAGATCAAAAAAGCCCAGGGAATTGAAGATCAACGGATGGTATATCGCGGTGCCCGTGGTTCTGCTGCTGGTTGTTTTCAATTTTACCCTCTTTAAAGAGAGCCGTTTAACAGACAACCAACTGCAGCAGCAATTGGTACAGGACCCTGCCCTGGTACAACTGCTGATGTACCGGTATGAGGGCATCGGTTTACAGGGAAAGATTTATACCCCCTACAAAGACCTGCACCTTCACCCTTTGTTGAAATACTACGTGGTCCATCAGCAGGGGATGTTAACTGTAGAGAAATTGAGTAAGGTGTTGAAAAAGAAGAAAATCTGGTTCCTGCTTTTGCATACCCAAATGGCGAATGAGACGGTTTTGAAGCTCATCGATAAAAAAATAAGGGAGGGTGAATATATCCATTGTTTCACCCATAATAAGGTATGGCAATTTATACAATTAAGAAAAAATTGACCTTGATTATTAACGATCGCTGCGAGGTGATGAACGTATGAATATTCCTGTTTTAATACCGGCTTATAACCCGGATGACGTGTTAGGCAAAGTCGTCCATTCATTGATTCAGCTTGATTTTAAAGATATCATTATTGTCAATGACGGAAGTAAACCAGAATGCGACCCGATTTTTGAAAAACTGGAAAAAATGGAACAGTGCCATGTATTAAGACATGCGGTGAATTCTGGCAAGGGGCGAGCGTTGAAAACAGGGCTTAATTATTTTTACCTGAATTTTCCCAACAGCAGTGGCGTTGTAACCGCAGACGCAGATGGCCAGCATCAACCCAAAGATATTTTAAAAGTGGCAAAAACATTGAAGGAAAACCCAGACAAATTGGTCATGGGTGTCCGGAAATTGGGGCGAAAAATTCCTTTCAGGAGTTTATTCGGTAATACGTTAACCCGCGTTGTTTTTTCTCTGGTGATTGGAAGGAAAATTTCCGATACCCAATCGGGTTTGAGAGGTTTGCCCCGTTCTTTGGTGCCCCAACTCCTAAAGGTCACAGGTGAACGGTATGAATATGAAATCAACATGCTGATTTTATCAAAACGGCATTCCGTGGATATCATAGAAACACCCATTGATACGATCTATCTTGAAAATAATGTATCTTCCCATTTTAATCCTTTCTTTGATTCCATGAAAATTTACTTTCAATTGCTGCGCTTTGCATTTTCCTCCATGTTGGCCAGTTGTTGTGATTTTATTATTTTTTCCATTGCTTATAATCTAACTTCAAATATAATGTTGAGCTTGCTAATCGGTAGGTTCTTGATCGGCAGCTTGTTAAATTACATTATTAACAGACGGTTGGTATTTCACAGTAAATCAAGTGTTTTATTATCGTTGTTCAAATATTATTTGGCCTTGATTATAATGAGTGTCTTGTCTTATTTGTTAATCACCCTGGCGTTGGATCACCTGGGGTTTAGAGTAATGATTGCCAAAATAGTGGTGGAAACATTGTTATGGGTATTTAGTTTTGGTATCCAGCGGGAATTTGTTTTTTTCAGTGAAACAGAGGATTCTCTAGATCGGTAGAACGGGAGGCAGAAATGGAAGAAGTGATGATAGACCGAGATGATCCAAGGTTGCTTTTGATTGGCCGATGTGTGGACTGCAAGAGGGACAGCCTGGAACGTCAGGGAGTTCTTTTCACCTGCGCATCCTGCGGCAGGGTCTATCCATTCGATGAAAATGGAATATTACGGGCCTTCCCTCAGGTTCAAATCTATACGCCCCCTTACGTCTATAATACCGTTGGTTACCGGCAGTGGTTAAGCGCATGGGAGGAGATAATCGGTGACTGGATCATCTATAAAAATCGTTTTTACCGTTGGTTCTCCATGAGTGGATTCCGAAAAATTAAAGGATTTATCAAAAAAAAATTGACTGAGAATGATATCATAGTGGATTTGGGTTGTGGACATGGGCAATTATTCTCCCTGGTGAACCCGGTTCAAGGCATAGGATTGGATGCCAACTTACATTTTTTGCAGGTATTGAAAAAACGATTTCCGCGGGTACTTGCCATTCATGCGGATTTTTTTAATACCCCTTTTGCCACGGGCAGCCTGGAATGTGCTGTTAGTCTACACACTCTTGAACATCTTTATTTCCTGGCTGAAGCCCTGGAAGAAGTGGTGCGGAGCCTAAAGCCAAAGGGGTATTTCTTTTTCTCTATTCCTACGGAAGGAGGTTTAGGATGGGAATTGGGGCGACGCATGGTAACCGGGCCATTTATGATGCGCAATTACAAAATGGATATCAGAAAGATAATGGCTGTAGAACATATTAATGACGCCCGCAGGGTGTTAAAATTTTTGAAATTTTATTTTCTCATTGAAAAAACCGTGTATGCGCCTTTCTCTTTTTTAAGAACCCTTCATCTCAATTCCAGTATCTCCGGTTCGGCCAGGCCCGGACAAAGGGATTGGAATCCCTATCATAATAAATTCCAAAACCTAAAAGACTTAAAAAATGGACCAAACCAGTAAAATAGCAGCCGGCAAAGGGCCTTCCAGTGGAGTGAAAGACCATTTTGACCGGCAATACCGTCAATTTGATTCCTTTTATAGAGAAAAAAAAGGGATTTTCTCGAAAATAATTGACAGGATTTTCCGGCGCAGCATGCAACTACGGTTTGAGAAAGTCCTGGAGGAAGTTAGACCTTATGAAAATACAACGGTTCTTGATGTGGGCTGTGGTACGGGTCGTTATGCAATAGCAGTGGCAGTGAAAGGGATCAGGAAGGCTCTGGGTATTGATTTTGCCCAAAATATGATTGATGAAGCCAATCGCCTGGCCCGGCAGCTTAAAGTAGATCATATTTGTCATTTTATGAAAGGTGATTTTATGCAAATGAACATGGAGGAGACCTTTGATCATGTTTTTGCTATGGGGGTTTTTGATTATATTGCTGACCCTATGCCATTTGTAAAAAAAATGGTACATTGTGCAAGGAAAAAGGTAATGGTTAGCTTACCCACATCAGGTGGTATCATTCAGAAGCTTCGTAAATTTAAATTTGAAAAAATCAAAAAGTGCCCGGTATTTTTCTATTCTGAAGAAGATGTGCGGCAAATCGCATATCAGGCCGCAGGCAATCGCAGCGCCGTTACGTTTACCATAAAAAAACTGGCCAAGGATTATTTTTTAACTATTCTAATTGACAATTGATTCTTGATTATTAGAAATGAATCCCATGAAAAACCTTTTATCCATTGATCTTGAAGATTGGTTTCATTTTATCGGTGACGATGCCGTACCGCCTTATGAAGAATGGGCACAGTGTGAATCCAGGGTGGAGGAAATTACCGATATCTTGCTGGAAATTGTCGATGGCATCCCCATTACATTTTTTGTATTGGGATTTGTGGCAGAACAGTGTCCCGGATTAATCAAACGAATTCATTCATTGGGTCATGAAATTGCCTGCCATGGCAACCGTCATGAATTTGTATTTGAAATAGGACCGAAACGGTTCCAGCAGGATATCGGCAGTACCAAAGCGATGCTGGAGGACCTGACCGGTGAGGCATGCGTCGGATATCGGGCCCCCGGGTTTTCCATTCGTAAGCAGGACCTGTGGGCATTAGAGATCATCAAAGAACAAGGATTTGTCTATGATTCCTCTATCTTTCCAGGAACCCGAAGTGCAGGCGGCATATCAGGGTTTTACCCCTATCCCCAGGTTCTTCAATTAGAAGCCGGTGCATTGATTGAATTGCCCATATCCACCAGCCGGCTGTTTGGTGTCACCACTGCATTTTGCGGCGGTGGATTCTTCCGGTTCTTCCCGGAGTGGTATATAAAAAAAAACATCAGGCGAATAAATAAGGCCAATCAACCGGCTGTGGTCTACCTGCATCCCCATGATATCGATCCCTTTCAACCCCGGATGAAATTAAAGTCAATGAATCGTTTCATGTATTATTATGGCCTTCGCAAAGCAAAGGAGAAATTTATACGTCTGGTAAAAGCATTTCAATGGGGTGGATTTGGGGAGTTTGCTTCCCTTTACCGGCACCAACTGCCTAAAAATTCTTTTATGTAAAAAGATTTTACTCTTTAAGTACTATTTATCACTATTTACATTTGCATTTTTCTTATATTGTGAGGGGGTCATCTTCGTATATTTCTTAAATATACCATTAAAGGCGGTTTTTGTATTACTTTCCATTGACAAGTATCGTGTCTGGGAAGGTGCTTTTTTTAAGATTTCTCCGTTTGTTTCGCTTAAAAAATTACCGGGTTTAACAAAAAACAGGAAAATCTGACTTGTCAGGATTTCCAAAATGGAAACATTTATCATTCATTTTTTTGCGATTTGCTAAAAAGATCAGGTAAAAAAAATTAAAAAATCATAACCAAAATATTGATTTTTTTTAGTTTTAAGTTAATAAAATTAATTTTTCAGGATATAAATATTAAAAAAATTAAGAATATCGGGAGAAGGAATAAATCATGAAAAAAGGAGGGCCCTCACGTGCCCTCCTTTCTTTGTGATTAATAGTAATAGTGATATCAAGGAATCCGTCGCCACTCATTTCGTGACTTTGCCTTCCCAATGAGGCAACTAGGGGCCCTTTTTAATGTAAACAAGTCTACAAAAGGAATTATTTCCTTCGTTTGACTCAGTAATTTTATTTCCTGCATCCACTTTTGCACAGATATAGTACTTCCCGGGCGGAGTGTCGGCAGGGATTCCTCCTCCCACCGGATAAGTCCTACTCTGGCCAGGATTGAGAGTTTTTGTGTTACTGATACGCCCTCCCTGGAGCAATACATCCTCACTAAAATTGGGTGAATAGGTTGCCCAACCGGCTGGGACACTGGTGTCAGTGGAGAGCATCAGGTCCACCATATAGCCATTGCTGCCAGCAGTATCTGTACCTGCTGCCGGAGCGTTACCCCCATTCCAGACCTTCAACCTGATCTGGGAACCAATATCCGTCCCGGCCACAATGGTTTTGGGGCATGTAAATTTTACCTGCAAATCCGGTAGACGTTGTCCGCCGCCCCCTTTAATGTAAACACGTTTACAAAAGGAATTATTTCCTTCGTTTGACTCAGTAATTTTATTACCCGCATCCACTTTTGCACAGATGTAGTATGCCCCGGGCGGAGTGTCGGCAGGGATTCCTCCTCCCACCGGGTAAACTTCGCTCTGACCGGGAGTGAGAGTCTTTGTGTTACTGATACGCCCTCCCTGGAGCAATACATCCTCACTAAAATTGGGCGAGTAGGTGGCCCAACCTGCTGGGACAGTGGTATCGGTAGACAGCATCATATCCACCATATAGCCGTTTCTACCGGCAGTGTCTGTGCCGGCTGCCGGAGCATTGCCGGCATTCCAGACTTTCAACGTGATCTGGGAACCAATATCCGTTCCGGCCACAATGCCACTGGGGCATGTAAAACTGACTCTCAAATCCGGTAGACGTTTGAGAGATATCATAGGTTTTTGGATGATTTTTTTCTGTGCCGCACCCACTGTCATAGTGGCTGAAAAGAAGAATACCAAAACAAACATTAAAACAAACATTTTTATCTTCATATTTTACCTCCTTTGGTTTAGGTCTTTCTAATTATATAAAAAAAAACCGGAAATATCTCATTCTATTCTTGAGAATTAAAATAATATAAAAATAAAAAGAGGAAAATGGGGTCAGGCGAAAAAGAAAAATGAAAAAAAATCCACCACTACTTTTTGTTGGTCACCTTTTTTACTATTACCCTTCTCTTCCGGTTACAAGACGACTGGGAAAAAGGCCCGGAAGGCTTTCCACTTTCCTGCCTTCCGGGCCTTATCATATGACAAAATCGTGTGTCGTGTGTCGTGTATCGTGTATCGTGTATGATGTGTGATCCGGCCTCTAATAACTGGCGGAATCCGAGGTTTCGTTGTTGAGTGCGGGATTGTAGGGCAGGGTGGCGTGGGTGACGTTGTTTACGGTAATGGTAAAGGACCCCGATGGGGTTTTGGTTTTGGAAGATTTAAAGGATACGGTTCCATCGGCTCCGGTAACACCTGAATCACTACCGCTCACCACACCACTCCAGGTGATAGTGACAGTGGCATTGGCAACCGGGTTGTTATTGGTATCCCAGATGGTGACCACTGCGTTTGACTCGTAGTTTTTCCCTTTCTGAACGATGGTCTGGGTGATGTCGTAAACATACATTTCCTCTAAACAGGCACTTACAGTAACAGTTTTGCTGACAGAGTCCGAGGCTCCATCATTATCGGTCACGGTCAGGGTTACCGTATAAGACCCGTCTACCGCATACGTGTGGGTGGGATTCTGAAGGGTGGAAGTATTTCCGTCACCAAAATCCCAGGACCAGCTCACAATGGTTCCATCAGGGTCTGTACTGGTATCGGTAAAGGTGACGGTCAGGCAGTTTATGGTATAGGTAAAGTCGGCAGTGGGCGGTGTGTTGACGCTTACGGTAACATCCTTAGAAACGGAATCAGTTGCATCATCATTATCGGTAACAATCAGGGTTACTGTATAAGTCCCGGCCGCTGCATATGTGTGGCTGGGATGCTGCAAGGTGGAAGTATTCCCGTCACCAAAATCCCAGGACCAGCTCACAATGGTTCCGTCAGGGTCTGTACTGGTATCGGTAAAGTCGACGGTCAGGTCGGTGGTGGTGTAGGTAAAATCGGCGGTGGGCGGTATGTTTTCACCATCGGTGGTGTAATAGGCAAAAATGGAGTAGAGGAAATCCGCTTGTGTACCAGTTCCAAAGGGATCCGGCATGCCGCCGGCCCATGCCTCGGGCGATTCGACTCGACCAGGAGTGCCGGTTTTATAGGCAATCCCCGGGTTATTCTCATAGACCCAGGCCAACCAGATGGTTGTGCCGCCCTGGACCACCACGGGACTGATCAGGTCAATGGTCTGCCAGTCGGACACAGGATTGAGAGAGGCCGACGCGGTTAAGCCTAACCGGTTCGCCGGCATACCCTCGCCGTCGTACACGCCTAGAATCATGGAACCGCTGCCGGCATCATGGTACATGGTGACACTGCTGATGGTCCCTGTCTCCGGCATGGTAAAGGGCATGGCCCTGCGGTAGATACTGACGGACCTGCTGGAAAATATCTCGGTGTTGCCTACTGAAGGGGGCGGGCCCGGGACCGTGACGTCTTTCGAGGTACTGTCGGTATCATTGGTACTGTTGGTGACTGTTAATGTCACTGTATAAGTACCATCAGCAGCATATGTATGGGTGGGGTGCTGCTGGGTTGATGTATTACCATCCCCAAAATCCCAAAACCACTCGGTAATGATGCAGCCGGGACATGTACTGGTATCTGTAAAGACCACGGTACGATTCAGATGAGATGTGGTAAAATTAAAGTTGGCTGTAGGGAGTCCAACACAATCTATCGTAATACCCACAACCGCAAACGCATTTCTCACATCCGTACAGTTATAACCCAAATCCAATGCTGCATCGCGGGCACCTTCCGCACCTTGCTGGAAATTGGTGCTGGGCTGCCAGTAAACCTGGTTCGCCCTGACAAAAATATCAAAGGCCATTCGTGTATTCCAACCATCGGAGGTGGCGATTAACCAAAACGCCTTGTTAAATATCCCGCTGCTGTAGTGAACATCCATACCCTCGTAATAATCATCCACATGATCAATGGATATTCCATCCAATGGCGGATCATACAAGTACCTCAACGCACCATCCGGGTCTTTAAAGATATCATAACCACACATGTAATCACATGAACCCCTCATGTAATACTCAGCCGCTTCACCGGCCATGTCTGAAAAGGCTTCATTAATACCACCCGATTGACCGGAATAAATCAAATCGGAATTATAATCGGTAAAGCCGTGACTCACTTCGTGGGCAACAACGTCTAATGAAACCAATGGATAAAATCTTGTATAACCATCGCCAAAGGTCATGGTGGAACCATCCCAGAAGGCATTTTCGTAATTGGTGCTGTAATGACACCTTAAGGTGAGCTGAAACGGAAGGACAGGAACACCATACCAGTCAAGATACGTATCGAAAACCACCTGGCCAAAATATTGGGCGTCATTCAGGGGACAATAGGCCCCGTTGATTTCCTTGTGAGTGTTTTCATAACAGGTGTAGGAATATGGAGTGGTACCAGTGGTTCCGTGGTTTAAATCAACGGTTCTTACATCCGTGCAATCCATGGTGCAGATACTGCCGTTTTCAGTGACGCAAAAAGGCCCGTAATTAGTGCCATAATAATAGTAACCCACCTTGAGGTTACCACCCGGACCGACACCCTGGTATTTCAACGAATCAAACGAGCGCAGAACGTTGCCTGATTTGGCGTCAATAATGTGAATAAACTGTGACGGCTCTCCAAATTCATTATCGGCAAAAAACGAGACCACGTAGCAAAGATTCGCCTTTCCCTTCTTATCAACATAAATATAGGTTCCATATTTCTCGTTTCTAAAGTTCCATTTGGCTTTTTTGTTTTTTTCCTTATGTTTATCTTTCATCTTATTTGTTGCACCCTTCGGGTCCAATGAAGATGGAATGTTCTTGATGTCATTGGGAATCTCCAGGACCATGGTTCCGTGAAGTCTGATCACTTTATAATCGGGACCTATGCTTACATTGGTATGCATACCCCAGACAGAGATTCCCTTATATGCTTGTTGATAACGGTAATGGGTGACGCCGTTAGAATCCGTTATCTTTCGAAGCAATATGAGTTCTTCATCCTGGGTAAGGCCCAAAATGGAAGCAATCGGTACGCTCTCATGGCTATTGGTTTCATTAAGCTGTTTGATATAACTTTTTGCATTTGTTGAGTAAAACTCAACTTTTTTAGCTGCCCATGAGCTTGTTGCCATAAAGCAGCATAAAACAAAAACCAGGGTCATAGTAGAAAAAATTCTACTATTTAACCCCCATTTTTTCTTTTTCATTGTGGATACCTCCTCATTTTTAAATTTTAAATTTGATTCTTTCGCACCTACTCAATTTCCATTACACCATTCGCCACATCCGTACCCCCTCGGTTGAGGAAGTCTTTTTTACCTTGAGATCATATTCTTTAGCAATGCATTGAACTCCCTCAAAACTGTCGGTCTGGAAATTGATTCGGTAGGCGCGATGTGTTTGTCTGCCACTGTGGCACTTGTCACTGGGGATAGATGATCTCTTAGGGAAACTCTCTTTCTTTACCCATATTACACCTCCTATTTTTTATTGGTAATGTCAACTGATACTGTTAAACGTTTAAATAATTTGACAATGCCTCCGATGCTGCTCAAAATATATATCACCACGAAACTTCATTCCAAATCAATTATACTGTTTGTTTAGATTCTGTCAATCCATCTTTAGTTGTATTTTTGGTAGTAAAATTATCTGGGGGATATAAAACTAAAGTTGTATATATGGTCGTATATTCGAATCTAGACTGCTAATTTTTATATTTTGTTTTCAGTTCCGGCTTTGGTTTGGGGAGATTTCTGCCTGTCCCTTATTTTCTTCTTATTTCTATTTGTTATTATTTCTTTATAATTTCAAAATCAAGCCAACCACTGGAATCGGTGGGGCCTTTTTGGGGATGTTGGCAATAAACGCCCACTTGATACGTCCCTGGTGCCAATCCTTCTGGTATTTTAACTTTAATGATGTTTTCACTCCATATCCGGATAGGTAGTGGGATTATTTTGTCTTTACTTTTTAGGCAGGGCATTTTGTGCCCCTGGGGGTACCCCCAAACGCCAAACATATTAACCGTGTCTCCTTCAACACCCTTTGTTTTATCCAGGGATTCCAATACAATCCCACAGGCCTGTGTGGCTGTTTTCTTACTACCACTGGTGTCGAATTTGAAATAACGCCACGAACTCCAATCCCCTTTTTGAAAGAATCCTTTTGAAGCCCTGACTCTCCATCTCCCTTTGTAATTTCCTGCAAATATGAAGGTGTATTTGGATTTCGATATTCCCGGGCCAATTTTCCAGACCCTACCTGTTTCACTATCCCATTTACCCGATTGACGGCACCCCAAACAGTCAATCTCTACATCATATGAATCTGCTTCCTGAACCGGTTTCCACTCTAATGTCAAGGTGGTGGGATAACCTTTAAACGAACTGTTATCTTCTGGTAGTAATTGAATTGGAACTCCCAGTTGGGATTTCCTTTCTTCTTGCATCTCAGGTTCAGCATAAGTATAGAGGTGGGATAAAAAACCACCGATAAATAATAAACAAATAAAAAGTACCTTGATTTCAAATTTTGTTTTTCTCATTTTATCCTTCCTTTATTCATTGGTTAAAATGGAGTAAGGGGTTAATTGCTTGTCCCCTTACTCCTGTTATTTTTAAAACATATTTTAATTTCAGTTAGTTTTGAGCAATCTCAAAATCATCGCCGGTTCCGGTGAATCTCCTATCCAATTTAATGAAAAATAGGGTCACACTGGTATTGTTGGCTCCGGTGGTAAAGGTGACGGACTTTTTGACGAAATTTTTGAATTCCGTAAATTGGACGGTTTGTTCAACGCCGCCGTAGTCCTTCACCCCCAGGTATACATCTGCATTGGATTTGGCTTTACCCCAGCAGGATACAGTATAAGCGGTGCCGGCGCTGAGGCCGGTGACCACCTGTTCAACCGAACTGTCGGCGCTGTTGAGACTGACGGCATAGGAACCGGTATGGGAGTCGGGAGTGATAGTGACATCCCCGGTTTCAGTCCAACCTGAAGTGTCGCCTGTTTCAAAACTGGGATTGGTGATAGCCCCAGGACATGCGATAGTAATTCCCACCACGGCAAACGCATCTCTTACATCTTCACAGGGATATCCATAATCCAGGGCTGCATCACGAGCACCTTCGGCTCCCTGCTGAAAATTGGTACTGGGCTGCCAGTAATCCATGTTCGCCTTCACAAAAATATCAAAGGCCATTTGTGTCGTCCAACCCGGAGAGATGGCGATTAAGTAAAACGCCTTGTTGAAAATCCCACTGCTGAAGCGAACATCGAGGCCATCATAATAATCGTCAATATGATCGATGGAATAACCGTCCAATGGAGGATCATACATATACCTTATTGCACCGGTAGGGGGTTTAAAGATATCATAACCAACCATGAAATCATTGGTGTCTCTCATGTAATATTCCGCCCCTTCCCCTGCCATGTCTGAAAATGCTTCATTAATACCGCCCGATTGAAACATATAAGTTAAATTGGAATTATTCTGGGTAAAGCCATGACTGAATTCGTGGGAAACAACATCTAATGAAACCAATGGATAAAATGTAGTATAACCGTCTCCAAGGATCACGGTTGAACCATCCCAGTAAGCACCTTCGTAATTTGTACCATAATGACACTTTATTACAAGCTGAAAAGGAACCGGGGGAACACCATACCTTTCATTATACAAATCAAAAACCACCCGGCCGAAATATTGGGCGTCATTCATGGGACAATAGGCCCCGTTTATCGGCTTGTGTGTGTTTTCATAACATGGGAAGGAATGGGGAAGTGTTCCGGTGGTTCCGTGGTTTAAATTTACAGTTCTTACATGGGTGCTGTTCAAGAAGCAGGTCCCGTCGATTTCAGTGACTTCAAAAGGTGGGTAATCAATGCCATAATAATAGTAACCCACCTTTTCGTTACCACCCGGCCCCGTACCATCTGCGTGCTGCAAATTATCAAACGAGTAAAGAACGTTGCCTGTTTTGACATCAATAAAGTGAATAAAATGGGACGGATTACCTTTTTCCGTATCGGCAAAAAAGGAGACCACATAGCAGAGATAAGCCTTTCCCGTCTGGTCAACATAAACATAGGTCCCGGATTTCTCATTTTTAAAGTTCCATTTGGCGGCGATATTTTTTTCCTTATGCTTTTCTTTCATTTTTTTTAATGCACCTTTCGGATTCAATGAGGAAGGAATGCCCGTGATGTCATTAGCAGTATCCAGCACCATGGTGCCATGAAGTCGAACCACTTGAGTGGAAGGATCTTTGCTTACAATGATATGCATACCCCAGACAGGGATACCCCGGTACGATTGTTGATAACGGTAATGGGTGACGCTGTTGAAATCCGTTCTCTGTCGAAGCAATAAGAGTTCTTCATCTTGGGTTAGGCCTAAAATTTCACCAATTGATACGTTTTCAAAGTTTTTTTGATTAAGCTTTTCTACATAATCTTTTGCATTTGCCGAGTAAAACACGATTTTTTCAACTGCCCATACGCTTGTTGCCATAAAACAGCATACAACAAAAACCAACCATTTTTTCTTTTTCATTGTGAAACCCTCCTCCTGTTAGTTTTGAACAATCTCAAAATCATCGCCAGTCCCGGTGAATCGACTATCCAACTTAATGAAAAATAGGGTCACACTGGTATTGGTGGCTCCGGTGGTAAAGGTGACGGACTTTCTGACGAAATTTTTGAAATCTGTAAATTGGACGGTTTGTTCAGCTCCGCCGTAGTCTTTCACCCCCAGGTATACATCTGCATTGGATTTGGCTTTACCCCAGCAGGATACGGTATAAGCGGTACCGGTACTGAGGCCGGTGACCACCTGCTCAACCGAACTGTTTGCACTGTTGAGCCTGACAGCATAGGAACCGGTATGGGAGTCGGAAGTGATAGTGACATCCCCGGTTTCAGTCCAACCTGACGTGTCACCGGTTTCAAAACCGGGATTGGCGATGGACCCGGGACATGCGATGGTAATACCCACCACGGCAAAGGCATCTTTTACATCTTCACAGTTGTATCCATAATCCAGGGCCGCATCACGGGCACCCTCGGCCCCCTGCTGGAAATTGGTGGTGGGCGTCCAATAATCCCGGTTGGCCTTAACAAAAATATCAAAGGCCTTCCGGGTGGTCCACCACGCTTTGACACTGATTAAAGAAAAAGTTTTGTTAAAAATCCCGCTGCTGTAGTGAGGGGGCATGCCTTCATAATAATCGTCCACATGATCGATGGAATAACCGTCCAATGGCGGATCAAACAGGTACCTCAGTGCCGTACAGGATTTACAGATATCGGCACCCACCATGAAATCATTGACGCCGTCCAGGTAATACTTGGCCGCTTCCCCGGCCATGTCTGAAAAGGATTCATTAATACCGCCGGATTGACCGGAATAAATTAAACCGGAATTATAATCGGTAAAACCGTGACTGACTTCGTGACCGATAATGTCTAAACCCACCGGTGGGAAAAATATGACGTCACCATCCCCAAAGGTTAAGACAGCGCCGTCCCAGAACCAACCGTCGTAATCAACACCATAATGACACCTTATGGTGAGCTGGAAAGGAAGCGGGGGTACACCATACCAGCCGTTATACATATCGAAAACCTGCTTGCCGAACGAGTGGGCATCATTCAAGGGACAATATCCCCCGTTGACCGGCTCGTGGGTGTTTTCATAACAGGTGTAGGAAAATGGGGTGGTACCGGTGGTCCCGTGGTTTAAATCAACGGTTTTTATCTCGGTGGTTTCCATGGTGCAGGTACCGTTTTCTTCAGTGACGGGAAAAGGCGGATAATCCGTGCCGTAGTAATAAGCACCGATCTTTATGTTGCCGCCCGGACCCGTGCCGTCGGCATATTCGGCATATGCCAGCATATCGAAGGCATGAAGCACTTTACCGGTTTTGACCTCAATAAAATGAATAAAGCGGGATGGCTCACCGTATCCCGTATCGGCAAAAAAGGAAACCACATCGCAGAGATGGGCCCGGTCATTTTTATCAACGTAAATATAGGTGCCGTATTGCTCATTACTAAAGTGCCAGGCTGCCGCGATATTTCTTGCCTTATGCAGTGTTTTCATTCGCTTTAAGGCAGCCGCCGGATCCAACAAGGAAGCGGGCGGGATGCCCTTGATGTCATCGACAATACCCAGCACCATGGTGCCGTGAAGTCTAACCACTCGATTATTGGGGCCTATGCTTACAATGGTATGCATTCCCCAGACCGGGATTCCCTTATAGGCTTGCTGATAACGGTAATGGGTGACCCCATTGAAATCCGTTCCCTGTCGAAGCAGTACAAATGCTTCATCCCGGTTCAAGCCCAGGGTTTTACCGATCGATACCCTCTCAAGGCTTTTGTTTTCATTCAACTGCTTTATATAATTTTTTGCATTTGTCGAGTAAAACTCAATTTTTTCAACGGCCCATGAGCTTGTTGCCATAAAGCAGCATAAAACAAAAACCAGGGTAATAGTAAAAGAAATTTTACTATTAAACCATTTTTTCTTTTTCATTATGAATACCTCCTATTCTTTTATTGTATTGATAATGCTAAACGTTGTACGTTAAAGGTTTATTAAATCTGACAATGCCTCTTATGCTGCTCAAATATATAACACCACTATAGCTCATTCCAGGTCAATTATACGTTAAGCTTAGGTTCTGTCAATACATCTTTAGTTGTATTTTTGGTATGAAAATAAATTATAAAGTTGTACAACTAAAGTTGTACTTCTTATCGACCTGGTTGTACCAGAACACATGAATACGTGAACACGTGAACACGTGAATACGTGAATACGTGAATACGTGAGTGATATATGACGACTAAAATAAGTAAATCTCACTCCTCCCCGGGGTGGGATTAAATGAACCGTAAATTTCTGCGCCTCAAAGAAAAAGGCCGGGAGGGGGATCCCGGCCTTTTGTTTTATTGGGAACGTATTCGTAATTTGTTAAACGTTACAATTATTAAAGGGCTATTGGAGCTCGAGTTTATCTACCCAACCGCAGTCGGAACCGCTGCTGACAGAGTAGTCTTTGGTGTAGGACCATTTCAGGGTATGGGTACCGCTGGAGACGGTATAGGTTCTCTGTGTCCAGTTGACGTTCCCGGAAATTCTATTCTGTTGGACGCCATCGATGTAGAATCTCAGGTAATCATAATTGGTTTCAGATGAGACTTTCCAGTAGAATTTAATGGAGGTTTTACCGGAGATAGTGGTTTCCATGGTGGTGGTCTGGTTATTGCCAATATCACCGCTCTGGGCAGCATCTCCGCCGTAATAGGTGGTGGTGGTTTGGGAAAACCAATTGGCATTCCCTGACAGGGTAAAGGTTAAGGAGGTATCGTCTACCGCTTCGGCGATGGGGTCTGAAGCTGGGTCTCCGAGCTCTAGTTTATCGATCCAACCGCAGTCGGAACCGCTGCTGACAGAGTAGTCTTTGATGTAGGACCATTTCAAGGTATGGGTCCCGGCACTGATATTGTAAGACACCTGGGTCCAGTCTACGTTACCGGCAATCGCGGCTTTTTCCACACCGTCGATATAGAATCTCAGGTAATCATAATTGGCTTCAGAGGAAACTTTCCAGTAAAACTTTACGGACTTGGTGGAACCCACGGTTACGCTGGTTTCAATGGTGGTAGACGAGCTGTTGCCAATGGCCCCGCTCCTGGCCGAATCGCCGCCGTAGTAATAAACATCGGTGACTTTATACCAATCGGCGTCTCCGCTTTTGGTAAACGTTAAAGAACCATTATCTACGGCCTCGGCAATTTCATCGGCCGGCGCGGAGACTACCGTGATATAATCGTACTTGGTTTCAGTATCGCTGCCGGAGCTGTTGGTGGCGGTTAATGAGACATCATAAGTCCCCTCGGTATTATACACGACGGTGGGATTCTGGGAGGTGCTGCTGGAAGGCGTACCGCCGGGGAAGCTCCAGGACCAGGAGGTGGGATTGTTGGTGGAGAGATCGGTGAAAGATACACTGCCGCCTTCGTTAACCGTGGTTGGACTACCGCTGAAATTGGCCACCGGTGGATCCGGGGGCGTGTCGCCGCTGATATTGACGGTATAATCTTCCACTTCACCGTAGGTGAAAGTGCCGCATATGGGTGGATAGCTGCTGTAACTCATGGAGACCCGCATCCGCGTGTTACCAATAAGCGTGGAAGTAGGTACGGTAAAGCTGCCGCTTACCACAGAACTGCCGGAACCGCTGAACACCTGTTCTCCTGAATCCTCAAAATCGTGGTCTCCATTATAGTCGATCCAGATTCTCCAGTATTCAGTATACGAACTACCGGTGAACCCAGGCGTTAGGGAAACATTAACCGAATTTCCCTGGGTTATATTAGCCGTCAGGTAAGTATAATCAGTGTAAGGAGAGGCTCCCGAAGAATTATTCAGGTTAGCTACTGAAACTCCGGCAATATATTCGTAACCCTGGTTATTTCCCGATGACGTGCAGTAGGGTACCGCGGCTACCGAAATATAATCCACTTTGGTTTCGGTATCACTGCCTTGCGCATTGGTGGCGGTTAAGGACACGTTAAACGTACCCACTGTATTATAGGTAACCGTTGGATTTTGAGCCGTGCTGGTGCTGGGTGTACCTCCTTCAAAGGTCCAGGACCATGATGTCGGGGTGTTGGTGGATTGATCCGTAAAGGTGATACTATCACCCACTGAGATACTGGTAGAGCTGGCAACAAAATTAGCCACCGGGGGCTGCGGTGCCAAAACCGTGATATAATTGGTTTTGGTTTCAGAGTCAGACCCGGAAGCGTTGGTAGCGGTCAAAGTGACATTGTAGGTGCCCGGGGTATTGTAAGTGATTGTGGGATTTTCAGCCGTGCTGGAGGAAGGCGTACCCCCGGGGAAGCTCCATGACCAGGAGGTGGGATCGTTGGAGGATAAATCGGTGAAATTGACGATCAACGCGGCTGGCCCGGAGGTGGGTGAACCGGAAAAATCGGCCACAGGGGGGCCGACGCATACGAGGGTAATTCCCACCTGTGCAAAGGCATCTCTTACAGCGGTGCAAGAATAACCGTAATCGGCTGCGGCATCCTGGGCTCCTTCGGCACCCTGCACGAAATTGGTGCTGGCTGTCCAGTAATCCATATTGGCCTTTGTAAAAATATCAAAGGCCATCTGTGTCGTCCATCCGGGAGAGGTGGCGATTAAATAGAAGGCCTTGTTAAAAATCCCACTGCTGTAGTGAACATCCATACCGCTGTAATAATCGTCAACATGATCAATGGACATACCGTCCAATGGAGGATCATACATATATCTCAGTGCACCGCTGGGGGATTTAAAGATATCATAACCTACCATGAAATCATTGGAGCCTCTCATGTAATATTTAGCCCCTTCTCCTGCCATGTCGGAATAGGATTCATTAATTCCACCTGATTGACCGGAATAGGTCAAATCGGAATGATTCTCGGTAAAGCCGTGAGCGACTTCATGGGCCGAAACGTCTAAACAAACCAATGGATAAAATGTCGTATAACCATCCCCAAAGGTCATGGATGAACCGTCCCAGAACGCATTTTCATAATTGGTGCTGTAATGCACCCGCATCATGAGCTGAAATGGAAGTACCGGTGTACTATACCAATCTTGATACATATCGTAAATCACCTGGCCGAAAAATTGGGCGTCATTCAGGGGACAATAGGCTCCGTTGATTTGCTCGTGAGTGTTTTCATAACAGGTGTAGGAATAGGGAGTTGTACCAGTGGTTCCGTGGTTTAAATCAACGGTTTTTACGTCACCAAAATTCATGGTACAGGTACTACCGTTTTGAGCGACACCAAACGCCGGATAATCCGTGCCATAGTAATAGTAACCAACCTTTTGGTTACCACCCGGACCCACACCGTCAGCGAATTGCAGGTTATCATAGGAGTGAAGGATTTTGCCGGTTTTAGCATTAATTAAATAAACCATTCGTGAGGGATTGCCGTTTTCGTTATCCGCAAAAAAGGAAACAGCGTAGCAGAGATAGGCCTTCTCTTTCTCATCAATATAGATATAGGTGCCGTAGGTCTCATTTTCAAAGTTCCATTTTGCCTTCTTATCCTTGTTCTTATGTTTTCCCTTCATGTCCTTTAAGGCGCCTTCCGGGTCCAAGGTTTTTGGGATGCCCTTGACGTCCCCGGGAATATCCAGGGCCATGGTTCCGTGAAGTCGAACCACATTGTTGGATGGCCCGATGCTTACAACCGTATCCATACCCCAGACAGGGATATCCATATAGGTTTGTTGATACCGGTAATGGGTAACCCTGTTGAAATCGACCCTGGAACGAACCAGGTTCAGGTTCTC
>Ga0180438_10000312_pt1 | contig 97648 bp, 66 predicted proteins | sample SS_ome_12_FD_132455 | JGI IMG/M metagenome (GOLD analysis project Ga0180438, IMG submission 132455) | Hypersaline lake sediment archaeal communities from the Salton Sea, California, USA - SS_3_D_2 metaG | ecosystem: Environmental > Aquatic > Non-marine Saline and Alkaline > Hypersaline >... | reverse complement strand
AGGCTGCCTAGGTTGCCTGACGGTTAAATTGCTATCCCAAGCCGCCCCAGCGAAAGCCGGGGCGGCTTTTTTTGTGCCCGCCTACGCACAGGTCTGGCTGGGCTGAAATGCCCCGGTATCAGCCAGATTTGGCCAATTCGATAGCTCCAATTAGGCTGGGAACTAGGGAGGATGTTCCCAAATTCTCCAGTTCGCTGACCGCGGGAGATTGTTCTGATGTGCTGCCGAATTATGGTTCTGTCGTTGCTCTTCGCGTCCGCGTTTCTGCTAACACCTTGCTTTGCTACAGCAGGAGAGAAACATGCCTCTGACGCGTCGGTAGATGAAGTACGTCGTGCTCAGCGTCATGTCGAGATCGCACGTCTCAAACTGCGCCAATACACGAGCAGTGAGTACCCACTGCGGATGCGGGAACTGGAGTCGGAGATCAAGATCGCGGAAGCGGAAGCTCACCTACTGTTCAAGCGACTCGATGCTTTTCGTTACGTGTCGCACAGTGATCGCAATGACTACGGCTCGCCTACCACGGTGAATATCCGGCAGATGGAAATCGCTTTGCTGTCTGCTGAGTTACACCTCGAGCAGCTCAAGGCAGAACGTTCGGCCCTGATCGAAAACGATCGTTCTCGTCGGCGGTTGTTATTGCTTGAACTTGAGGACGCGCTCGACCGTCTAGAGCTTCTGCGACCCAAAGCGGCGAAGCCGAAGGCTATTCGCAACTACCGAAACGCTGCTTAGCGCCATGGCCGCCGCCGCTGCCGCCGGTGGAAGAACGGCAGTCGCCGCCAAGGGAATAAGCAATGCGTTGTAGGCGAAAGCCCAGGCGAGATTTTGACGGATGATTCTTAACGCCGCCTGGGAAAGCCGGATCGCCCGCGGAACCAGTCGCAGGTCGCCGCTGATCAAGACCAGGTCCCCCGTTTCCACAGCCACCTGGGCTCCGCTGCCGATAGCGACGCCAAGGTCCGCAGAAGCCAGGGCTGCCGCGTCGTTGATTCCATCTCCGACCATGGCGACGCCAGTATTCGCTTCGAGTCGCTCCTGCACAATTTGCTGCTTCTCATCAGGACGTACCTCGGCGACGAAGTCCTCAATACCGACTGCGTCCGAGACTCGTTTGACGGCCGAATGTTGATCGCCAGAGACGATCGCGATATTGAGACCGAGTTGCCTTAGTTCGTCGATTCCTGCGGCGCTGTGTGGGGCGATTCGATCTTCGATGACGAGGGCGCCCAAGAGTTTGTGTTCGCGGACGACAAAAATGGGGATCTGATCCGCCGTAAGTGAGTCGGATTGTTGGCCTAGCGGGGCTAAATCGATTCCCTCGCTCTCCATGAGGCGGCGATTGCCGATTAGTACACTCCGGTCGGCTACCGTAGCACGTACGCCGTGACCAGGCAATGTTTCCAGTTCCACGGCCGCGCAAAGGTCGAAGTTCCGTTGTTCGGCTTCCGCGACGACTGCCATGGCAATCGGATGGGTTGCTGACTGTTCTGCTGCGGCTGCCGTTCTTAATAGGTCCTCCTCGGAGTGTCCTGGGGTGCAGAGCAGTTTGGTCAGCGCTGGTTTGCCTTCGGTCACGGTGCCGGTCTTGTCAAGAATGACGAGTGATATCTTTCTGGCGACCTCGAGCGCTCTCGCTTCTTTGACGAGGATGCCCAGTTGCGCGGCTCGTCCGCTAGCAACGAGGACGGCGGTTGGCGTTGCTAATCCCAGGGCGCATGGGCAGGCGACCACTAACACCGCAATGGCCGCCGAGAGGCCGGTTGTCGTGGTCCCCGTGGCGTACCAAGCTAGGAAAGTCGTTGCGGCGACGAATAGAACAGCCGGCACAAAATAGGAGACCACACGGTCCGCGAGCCGCTGCGAATCTGCTTTCGACTCTTGAGCTCGATTGACGAGTTCGACGACCCGATCGAGCGTGGTCGTGCCCGCCGTCTGTTGAACTTCCACGGTCAGGGCCGCGGCCCCGTTGAGGGTGCCGGCGAAGACGTCGTCGCCCGAGCTTTTTTCGACCGGGATGGATTCGCCAGTGAGCCACGATTCGTCGACATCGCTACGACCAGAAAGGACACGTCCATCGAGTGGAATGCGGTCCCCAGGACGAACCAGCACCATTTCCCCGATCACGACATCATCAAGCGGAACTGTTTCAACCCCCGCTTCGCCGAGGCGCCGAACTTCCGTAGGGGCCAGCGTGACCATGCCGGTAATGGCTTCCGCGGCCCGGCCCTTGGCTCGTGTCTCGAGCCACTTTCCCAGTGTCACGAAGGTGAGGATCATTGCCATGTCGAGGTACATCATGGCGCCGTGTGTCGCATCATTGCGGCCGAGTAGGTGATCGCTGACCGACAGGATACCAGCAAGGTAGGCGGCGCCGGTTCCCAAGGCGACGAGCGTATCCATGTTCGTGCTCAGGTGAGCCAGCCGACGGCCTGCTCCGCTCAGATAGGGCCAGCCAACGAAGCCGTACATCACCGTTGCCAGAGTGATTTGCGTCCACAGCTGCGATGGCACTGAAAGTGGCAAGGCAAAGGTCGCCAGTACCAAGGCAAGAGAGAACACCAACGCTGCAACAAGCCGGACCAGCCAGAATCGAGATTCCTTTGCCTGGCGGATTTGAAGCGACTCGATGACTGGGATCGCGTCATCGGGGAGAGACGCGCGGTACCCGCTTTTCTCGACGGCCGCGATCATTTGTGTCGAGCTGGTTTCAGAGTCGTCGTAAACGACGGATGCCTGGGCTGTTGTCAAATTGACCCTAGCTGCGGCCACTCCGGAGACGGACGCCAGGGCATTTTCCACTCGCTCGCTGCAACTGGCGCAGTGCATGCCGTCGATATTGAGTCGGAGTCGTGCCATGGATGTTTCGGTACTCGCCTTGCTTCGTCTCGCCAATTCGGTGTGAGCAGGTCTACAATGGCGTATCGGTTCAATTGAGGTCGCTATGTGAGTGATGGTTGCTCATTCAATATAGCGGGAAAGCCCCAATATACCGGGGAGCTAGGTCTTGCCCTTGGGGGGAAGCGGCTCACCATTGAGATGACTGGCGAGTTGCCAAGATAGGCAGGATGTGATGTCTTGTGATGATGCTTGGCTGCACGGAATACGACGGCCGACCGAAAGAAGAGGAAAGCTATGCTGGCAGAGGTTGTCGCCATTGGCGACGAGTTAACGAGTGGTGAACGAGTCGATACCAACAGTGCTTGGCTTTCCAAACGCTTGGTCGAGTTGGGGATTTCGGTGAGATTTCATTCCACGGTTGGCGATGATCTGGCATCGTGCGCAGACGTCGTCCTACGAGCGACCGAGCGGGCAGAGATCGTGGTGATTACCGGTGGGCTCGGCCCCACAGCCGACGATCTGACCCGGGACGCGATCGCTGTGGCAACCGGCACCGAGCTGCAGCTAGACGAGCCGACGCTTGAGCACATCACGTCACTGTTCCGCCGCCGTGGACGGGAGATGCCAAAGGCGAATCGCGTGCAGGCGATGTTTCCGCAGGGAAGTGAGATTATTTCCAACCCTCACGGAACGGCGCCAGGGATTGAGATGAAGGTGAAACGGTCGGATGCTGGGCGTGCCCCGACTTCTGGTGAGCAACCCTGCCAGGTCGAGGCCAGTTGCCTGTTCGCGCTGCCTGGGGTGCCAGCGGAGATGAAGCCAATGTGGGCTGAATCGGTGGCGCCGCGGATTCGCGAGATTGCCCCCGCCGAAACCACGATCCGGCACCACCAGTTGAAGTGTTTTGGCGTAGGGGAGAGCCAGCTCGAATCGATGTTGCCCGATCTGGTTCGGCGAGGTCGAGAACCTTCGGTTGGCATTACAGTCCATGCGGCGACAATTACGCTTCGTGTGACGGCCAAGGGTGTGGACGCCGATGCATGCGAAGCGGCCATGGCGCCAACGCTCGCTACAATTCGCGAGTGCTTAGGGTCGTTGGTTTTTGGAGAGGAGGAGGATGAGCTCCAAGACGCGGTCGCGCGGATACTCTTGCAGCAGGAAGCCACCTTAGCGACTGCCGAATGTGCGACCGCCGGACTGGCTGCTTCATGGCTGGCGGGCGTTGACGAAGCTGGCAAGATCTATCGAGGGGGCGAAGTGCACACCACCGAGATCTTTGGTGCGGGTGATGCGATTGCCGAGGCGGTGGAAGAAATGGCCAAGCAGGTCCGTGAGCGATTTGACGCCGACTTTGGACTGGCCATCGGCCCGCTGCCAGAATTGAATGGTCAGGGTGAAGCGGAGACGGCCCAGGAGAACGAGGCGGCCTCGGGGGGAAAAAAAATTCCTCAGACCGAGCGATTCTACTTTGCCATCGCCGATAGCCAGGGCTGCGACGTTCATTCGGCGAGGACGCTTGCTCACCCTGCGATTCGTAAGGAACTGGCCGGAAAGCGGGCGCTCGATCAGTTGCGGCTTAGGCTACTAGGAGAAGAGACGCACGCCTAAGATTTTCGGAATTCGACGTCACTGTCAAAGTCGACGCCGAACTTCGTCGGTTGTACAATCGCTTGGTCGAGACGATCGAGGAACTCGTTGCGCGGGATTTCTGTGGCACCGAGGCGCTGCGTGTGTTCGGTCAATTGTTGGATGTCGAGCAATGTGTAGCCCTGTGCTTTTAGGTGACGTACGAGGGCAATTAGGGCCACTTTGGACGCGTCGGTCTCTGTGTGAAACTTGCTCTCAGCGGCGAAGAAGCCACCCATCGATATCCCATAAGTGCCCCCAACCAGGCGATCATCGAGCCAGGTCTCCACACTCATGGCATACCCAAGTCGATGCATTTCCTCGTAGGCGGCAATCATTTCAGGGTAGAGCCACGTTTGGCCGACACGTCCGTCGGCAGTCGCGCAGCCGCGAATGACTCCGGCAAAATCCTGATTGCACGTAACGCGGAATTTGCCGGCGCGTAGCGTGCGCTGCAGTCGTCGGGATACGTGAAGATCGTCGAACTCTAAGACCGCACGCGGATCAGGCGACCACCAGGCGAGCAGCGAACGCCCATCGCAAATTGGCCAGGGAAAGATGCCATGGGAATAGGCGTCTAAGAGCCAGTTCGGAGAGAGTTCTCCGCCGAACAGCATCAGGCCTTCTTCATCGGCCAGCTCGATGGGCGGAAAATATTTTGACGGTGGAACCTGGGTCATGTCTTGCATTGCCCCACAGAAACCATGATTGCCCACGCACGAACGATGCCACCATAGTAGGTCAGCGTGTCATACGCATCATAGGCGGCTGTGGCGTCCTGACAACCACATAATGTTGCGTTTTTGGTGTTCTTTTTTACGCCCCCAGATCGATGGGGTCGTGTGGCCAAGATTCCCCTGAAATGCTGAGCGTCTGGTTCTCTTAGAGGCATCCGTTTGTCTGGATGATATGTCCAGTGGGGCGTATACTTGGAAGTAGCGGCGAGAGGGCCAACGGAGAGCTGTACGTTCACCAGGATCCGCACCATGCAAGAGAATATTTCTCCCGAGAATGACGGCCGGCCCAAGGATGACGCGGGGCGAAGCGGCGACACCGGTCCGACAAAGGGACAGCCACCTTTCGTCGATTATCTGAACGCGCAAGGGGAGAATCAGGCTGCCTACAGCGAGAATCCGGCGGAAATGACGGTCGATTCTTCCGAAGTCTCTATATCCCTGGAACCGGCTCCTACTCCCGCCGACGCGCCCGTTCCGCCGCGTTCGGCTGGCCGTTCGGCAGTCCCACTTTTTTGGGTTTTCGGCTTCCTCTTGGCAGTACTGCTTGGCGTTTCGCTTGTCGAGCGTGTGAGCTACTCAATCGGTCGCGGCCAACAGCGAGCCGCCTTGGAGACTCTTGAGAACTCACAGCTTGCATCTTTCGCGCAAGCTTCAAAGCTGGTTGCCGAAGGGGTCGGTCGGAGCGTCGTCTATATCGAGGCCCTCGGATCTGGCGGGGGGAGCGAACTGAATGCGCTGCTCGGTGTGTCGCAACCGCAAACCATGCCGACCGGGCAGGGCTCAGGCGTGATCGTCGACGAAGAAGGCTACATCCTTACGAATCATCATGTGATCTCAGGTGCCGAGGAGCTACGTGTCCATTTGCGTGAAGGGGCTCCTAAGGTGGCCAAGGTAGTCGGTTACGATCCGCTCACCGACTTAGCCGTACTCAAGATCGAAGCGGACGGTCTACTTGCGCTACAGTGGGGAGATAGCGACTCTCTGGAAGCCGGCGAGCCGGTCTGGGCAGTGGGAAGTCCTTTCGGACTAGACAACAGCATCACCATGGGCATTGTGAGCGCCAAAGGTCGGCGCGGTATTGGCGGACGCAACGGCAAGCGGTACCAGAATTATTTGCAGACCGACGCGGCCGTGAATCCAGGCAACAGTGGCGGGGCCTTGGTGAATATTCGCGGCGAGCTTGTTGGCATCAATACGGCGATCGTCGGCATGACCTATCAAGGCATCAGTTTCGCGATTCCTAGCTCCATGGCGCGCGAAGTTTACGATCGACTGCGGGCCAACAACGGCAAATTTAATCGTGGCTGGCTGGGGGTTCGTTTGGAACGTGTCGCCAAGCCGACCGAAAAGGGGGCTCTGATCAACGAGACGGTTCCCGATTCGCCAGCGGAAAAGGCCGGGCTCGTCGCCGGCGATCGAATCGTGAAGTGGGGAGAGCACGTCGTGGAGGACCAGGAGGATCTTCTCTGGCAGGTTGCCGCGACGACGCCTGGATCAGCCGTTGCCGTAACGGTGGTGCGAGACGGCGAGCGTGAGACCCTCTCCGTCACGGTGGTCGATTGGCCCGCCCATCTGCAGCCGTAGATGCGAAATTCCCACGTTGTGGGCCGATTGAGGCCCTTCTGACGGCCGTCTCCGGCGCTTTCGCTAAGTGCGCGAAAACGCGATAATTGAGGGCCTCTGCTGGCACACGCGAATGGGTGCTAGCATGGCGGCGGTTCGCGTTGACCGCGTCAAACCAGCTGTCATATAATCTGCCCGCTGTCGAGGAGGGCTGTGTGAGGCGAACGCGTTTGCCTTGCACTTTTTGAAAGGTCAAGGAAGACCTGCGGCTTGTGACAGTTGGCTGCGTTGCTTCTTTTTCCTTTCGCACGACGCCACAGGAGTCGCAGGTGTCTTTGACATCTTCGTTTGATACGAAAGAGCAAGTCCGGCAAGCCACGGACATTGTGGACCTGGTAGGGGAAGCGGTCCCGCTACAGCGCCAGGGTCGTATCTACAAAGGGCTCTGTCCGTGGCATGACGACACACGCCCCAGCTTCCAAGTAAATCCAGAGCGACAGACATTTCGCTGTTGGGTCTGCGACGTCGGCGGTGACGCATTCAGTTTTGTGATGCGTCGCGACAACGTCGAGTTTGGCGAAGCGCTCGAGATCTTGGCCGATCGGGCTGGTATTGATATTCGCCGCGGTCGAGGCTCTGGCGAATCACAACAAGCGGCCCGTGACGACAAACGGACGCTCTACCGGGCTCACGATTGGGCGGCCGATTTGTTTCATAAGCTGCTATTGAGCGATCCCCGTGCCCAATTGGCACGTGATTATCTCCAGGATCGCGGTATCAACCAAGAAAGCATCGAGCGGCACCGCGTCGGGTTCTCGCCCAACGAGTGGACCTGGCTCGTTGAGCAGGTTCGTTCTTCAGAATTTTCAGTCGATCATCTGGAGCGGCTTGGGCTAGTGGGCGTGTCGCAGAAGAGCGGCCGGCACTACGATCGTTTCAAAGGACGGGTACTGTTCCCGATACGGGACGTCCAGAAGCGTACGATCGCCGTCGGGGGGCGGATCCTACCGCATTTCGCCGATGATCAGTCGGCCAAATACATTAATTCGCCAGAAACCCCGCTGTTTTCCAAGAGCTCGCAGCTCTATGGACTCGACCTGGCGCGTGAGGCGCTCGGCAAGAAACGCGAGGTGATTGTCACCGAAGGTTATACCGACTGTGTGGTCGCGCGGCAGTTCGGCTTCGACAACACGGTCGCTGTTCTTGGTACGGCGCTCGGAGAGAAGCACGTCAAGCTGCTTTCGCGTTTTGCAGATCGGGTCACCTTGGTGCTCGATGGTGACGCCGCCGGACAGCGACGGGCGAACGAGATTCTCGACCTATTCCTAGCTGGACAGCTCGATTTACGGGTGCTGACTTTGCCGGACGGGCTCGATCCGTGCGATTTTCTGTTTCAGCGTGGAGCCGAGGCATTCGACACGGCGATCCGTGAAGCGGTCGATGCCCTGGAGCACAAACTGCGGCTTGAAACCGGCACGATTGATCCGGCGAGTGGAACGTTCGAGGCGAATCAGGCGTTGGAGAGCGTACTATCCACAGTCGCCAAAGCGCCGCGGGGTACTAGCATTACCGATTCCGAGATGCGGCTGCGAGAGGATCAATTCCTGGCTCGTGTCGCCAGACGTTTTGGTGTCGAGGAATCAAATATCCGAACACGCGTAGAAACGTTGCGAGCGGAAGCTTCCCGCCGCACCAGCAGCTTTGTCTCTACACGCAATGCTCCGCGACGGAATACTGCGGCGCCAGATGGCGGCGTTCCTGTCTCTGAGATGGGATTTCCGATTTCCGATGACGGAGTCCCGATGTCTGACATGGGTGCTCCTGCAGGTGGAGAGTATTTGCCCCCGGTTTCGGCGGCAGATACCGATCGCTGGGAGCGAGAATTGCTCGAAATTGTGATTCAGGATCCGGAAACGATCCCGAAAGCGGCCGAATCGATTACGCCCGACCAGTTGCAGGATAGGCACTTACGGCGAATTTACGCTAAGTGCTGTGAGCTGCAGACGGCGGGAATCTCACCCGAGCTAGATCGGCTGTTATTGGAGTTTGAGGATCCGGCCGTGCAGGTTATGTTGGTGGACCTGGACGAGGCCGGTCGCGATCGCGGTGGAAGCGATCTCGCTGGCCAACTGCCTGACGTGCTGACAAGTTTGCAGCGTCGTCGGGAACAACGAGAGCAACGTCAAGTGACGGCCGCTCTCAAGGAAGACCGTTTTGGTCAAGAAGAACAAGTTCAACATCTAGAGGAGATGTTTCGTCAATTGCGTCACCGCCAAGGTATTTCCGAGCCCACGGATGAGTAAGGATGCTTTGGCCGGATAGTTGTGGTTGCCATGCTTTGTTAGAGCAGTCCCGCAGGCTCCGCGACTATAAACCGTGTCTCTTACCGCGCAGGAAGACGCGCAGGGAGGTGCAGCGTGGAATATCAAGATACGCAGTTACAGGAATTGGTTGCGAAGGGGAAGGCTCAAGGTTATCTCACGTACGATGAGGTGAGTGCCTATCTTCCCGATGACACTTGTCACCCTGAGCGGATCGACCATCTGGTCAATGCCGTTGAGGAACAGGGCATTGAGCTGGTCAATGAGTCGCCCGCCGCTGCCTTTAAGGACAAGGGGGAATCTGAAGGAAAGGCTGCCGTGGCCGCGAAGGAAGAGTCTTCCGACGCAAGCCTCAAGCTCTCGCCGCCTGAGGAGTTGACTCGCTTCAACACCGATCCGATTCGCCTCTATCTCTCGCAAATGGCGTCCGTGCCGCTTCTGTCGCGTGAAGAAGAAGTGGCGGTTGCCAAGCGCATTGAAATCTGTCGCAAGCGGTTTCGTCGCGCGATTCTTAGCAATCACGCCGCCATGGCCAACACCGTGGCCACGCTTGAAAAGGTGCATCAAGGTTTCTTGCCTTTCGATCGTACGATCAAGGTCTCGTTGACCGAGCAGCTTACGAAGGAGCAAGTGCAGGCCCGCATGCCACACAATTTGCGAACGCTGGAGCACTTGCTCGATCTCGATCGCAAACAATTCGGCACGTTGTTCTCGCGTCGCGCGACGACATCCGAGAAGTCGCACGTTCGTCGCGAATTCTTGCGACGACGCAAGAAGCAACTTTCGCTGGTTGAGGAACTCAGCCTGCGATCGCGCCGCGTGCGTCCGATGATTCGCCAACTTTCCGAGTACGCGAACCGCATGGATGAGCTGAAGCGACTGATTGCGCGTAGCGAAGCGGAAGGGGTAACCGCCCAGCAGCGTCGGGGCTACCGTCGGGAACTTCGCAATCTATTTCTCACGACGATGGAGAGCCCGCGTAGCCTGCGTGCTCGCGTGGCTGAAATCGACAAGCGTCATCGCGAGTACGAGGACATGAAACGTCAGTTGTCGCGAAGCAACTTGCGTCTGGTGGTGTCGATCGCCAAGAAGTATCGCAATCGCGGTCTTGGTTTCCTCGATCTGATTCAGGAAGGCAATACTGGCCTGATGCGGGCAGTAGACAAGTACGAATATCGTCGTGGTTACAAGTTCTCGACGTACGCCACGTGGTGGATTCGCCAAGCGATTACGCGAGCGATCGCTGATCAAGGCCGTACGATTCGCATTCCCGTGCACATGATTGACGTCCTGGGCAAGCTCCGCGGAGCGGCCAAGCGACTGTTGCAGGAACGCGGTTATCAGCCGACTACCGAAGAAACGGCCCTGGCCGCTGGAATTGAACTGGAAGAGGCACGTCGCGTGCTCGATATCGGGCGAAGTCCGGTGAGCCTTGACCGTCCGGTGGGCGAAAGCGAAGATAGTAGCTTTGGCGAGTTCATTGAGGATAAGGGCTCCGAGAGTCCCCTGCGTTTGGCGAACCATGGTCTGTTGCGAGAGAAAATCGACGGCTTGCTCAACACACTCACCTATCGTGAGCGTGAAATTATCCGTCTTCGCTACGGACTCGATGACGGTTACTCCTACACGCTTGAGGAAGTTGGCCGTATCTTCAAAGTCACGCGAGAACGCGTTCGCCAAATTGAAGCGAAAGCCGTCCGCAAGCTTCAGCACCCGGTGCGAAGCGAGCAGTTGGCTGGCTTCGCAGCTCGCGCGGCCTGAGTTGGTCGCACAGCGATACGTAACGGCAACAGCCGCTGGCCTTCGGGTCAGCGGCTTTTTTTGTGACAACAATGCATTCGCACGCATGGCGTAATACGAAAGACAAACCATGATGGCAACGACTGACTCACTCCGCGATCTGCACCGTATTCACCGGCAGCTGGCCGACCTTCGCGAACGGCTCGAAGCCGGTCCGAGAAAAATTGCGGCCAAGGGAGCCCTGGTGAAGCAGCTGGAAGCGGCCCAGATCAAGGCAGAAGAAGACCTCAAGGCGGCTCGCATAGCAGTCGATCAAAAGCAGCTTGAGCTAAAGACGGGCGAAGGTAAGATCGAGGACCTGCGAGTCAAGCTCAACACGGCAGCCAGTAACCGCGAGTACCAATCGTTCTTGGAGCAGATCGCCGCGTCCGAGATGGCCAACAGTGTTCTGGAGGATGAAATCCTCGAGGCGCTCGAGAAGATCGAGCAACTCCAGATCGGAGTTGGGCAAGCCAAGGAGGCGGTGGAAGCCGGTAAGGCGGAACTCGCCAAGACTGAAAAGACGGTTGCAGAAGAAACCGACGGTCTTAACTCAGAGGTCCAGCGGCTCGAAGGCGAACTGGCCGAAGGCGAACGTGCCTTGCCGGGGGATTTTCGTGCCGAGTACCAACGGATAGTACAGGCCAAGGGCGAGGACGGCATGGCTGAAGTGGAAGCCGATTGTTGCTGCGGCTGTTTTCAGCGGCTAACTCCGAATAACCTCAATGAAGTGGCGATGGGGCGAGTGGTTACCTGTAGTGCCTGTGGTCGCCTGCTTTACTCCGGTGAGTAGGTGCTGTCGAGCCGTCTAGGTCGCCGTAAGTGTGTATTTTTGAGTACGCAATAGTGCGGGCAGAATCTTCGCGAAGTCTTTACACCAGCTCGCTGTCTCGACATAATACCCCCTCGTGGCACACTTGTGCCTGGTCTCCTGCGAGAGGCCTTTTTTTCGCGCTGACGTACGAATTGGAGTCGACGAAAATGTCCGAACGCATTCCCATGACGCGCAAAGGGTATGAAAAGATTCGCGCCGAATTGGATAAGTTTGAAAACGAGGATATGCCTGCCATCACAAAACGCATCGCCGAGGCGCGAGCGGAAGGTGATTTGAAGGAGAATGCCGAATACCACGGCGCGCGCGAATCGCAGGGCATGCTCCAAGCGAAGATCAACATGCTCAAGGACAAGTTGGCGCGTGCTGACCTTGTTGACGTCTCCAAGCTGCCTAAAGATGAGGTGGCCTTCAGCTGCACCGTCGTAGTGAAAGATCTCGAATTCGACGACGACGAAACCTTCGTACTGGTCGGCGCCGGAGAAGAGGACTACGACGAGGGCAGGATTCTTGTCACGAGCCCGCTCGCTCAAGGTTTGCTCGGCAAGAAGGTCGGTGACAAGGCGGAGATTGAAGTGCCCGCTGGCAAGATGAAGTTCAAGATTCTCAGCATTAGCTACGACGAAGAGTAGTTCTTGCGACGCGAACGCGGCTCGGCGGCACGATGTCACGGTCGTCATGCCGCGGCGACTCTCTTGAAGGGCTCACGCCAATTCAATGACCGCTTCGGCGTCTACCACTTCTTGGGCCGCCAAGCGGGCCTGACGTCGGTCGGTCCAGTTGTAGGCCAGGCTGTAGAGCACCGGCACGACCGCCAGTGTGAGTACGGTCGCGAAGCCGAGGCCGAAGCAGATCGCGGCAGTCAGCGGTTGCCAGAACTCGGCGCCACCGGAAAGGTTTAGAAGCAGCGGCAGCAACCCGCCGATGGTGGTTACTGTCGTCAGCATCACCGGCCGCAACCGAGACACGCCGGCCTGTAGGATTGCATCCTTGACCAACAGGCCTCTCCGACGCGCCTGATTGGTAAAGTCGACCATCACGATCGAATCGTTCACCACGATACCGGTCAGGGCGACCAGACCAATGAACGAGGCGAGCGAGAAAGAAAAGCCGAAAGCCCAGTGTCCGGCGACCACTCCAATGAAGCTCAGCGGGACGGCTGAAAGAACGATCGCCGTTTGACGGAAGCTGTTGAACTGTAGTACCAAGATCGCGAAGATCAGCACCACCGCGATGCCCATCGACATCAACAGATAGCGGAAGTTCTTGTCACGTTCTTCGTTCTCGCCGGTAAACTCGGCGCGAACGCCTTCGGATGGCGTGCCAGGCTGTCCAACGAAGACGGCGTTGGAACTGGTGGCCGGCGTGGTCGCAGTGACGACACCGGTACGAGCCTTCTCTAGCCAACCCGGTTTGTCCTTGTCGGCCATGTTAGGGTCTTCCGCCGCTTCCGTCACGAGACGGAAGCCCATTGTCGGCATCACCTCGTTGCTGAGGCGTTTGAAGATCGAATCGGCCGTGACCCCCGGATCTTTCTTTTTGAACATGTCCCGGGCCGTCTGCATAAATGTCTTGCGGACCGGAGCTTTGTCCGGTTCAGAGATATTGCAGTGTGCCGTGACGGCGCGATCACGGTTGTAGCGGTTGATGCTGTACAAGCCAACGCCCCGTTCGATGTGGGCGAGTTCTCCGACCGTGGCCCTGCTACCATCGGCCGCGGTGAGCATGATTCGCTCAATGTCTTCCTTCGACTGCTGGTACTCCGGGGCGACTTGCAGACGAAGTGTGACATCTTCGTCGTCGATATTCAGCAAGATGCGGGTGTCGCCGAGAATTGCCGTCTGGACTGCCTGGGCGACTTGGGCGTCGGTGGCATTGAACAGCCCGGCGACCTGCGGAATCGGATCGATGGTGATCTCTGGGTTGTTGCGGCGATAGTCGCTGCCTTGGTCGACGGTTCCCTCCATCTTCTTGAGGCTTGCGACAAGCTCTTCGCCAAGGGCTCCCAGCTTTTCGAGGTTCTTGCCCGTCAAGCGAACCGCTACCTTAAATCCACCGGGCGGACCTTCTTCGATCTCGTTAATCGTTACCTTCATGCCTGGCCATGGCTTGATGTCTTCGCGGAGCTGTTTGATGATGTCGTCTTCGTGGCGTTGACGGTCGAGCGGCGATTCAAGTTGCACCATGATGGTGGCGAATTCCGGGCCGGTGGCCGAATCGGTTTCCAGGCGGCTAGCGAGGCCTTCAGAAGAGCCAATGGCCGAGACATAGTTGACCAGGTCACCGTCCTTGCGGAGCCGTTCCAGACCGCCGAGGATTGCTTCCTGGGCCGCCACGGTTTCCTCGATGCTGTAGCCGAGCGGGAGTTCGTAGCGAACTTCGAACTGGCCTCGATCGCTGGCGGGGAAGAAATCGAAGCCGATCTGCTTGACCGTGACGAACGCCATGAAAACCGCAGCGATTGCCCCGGCGATCACAATCCAACGGTGCGAGAGCGCTTTGCCAAGCAGCCAGGCGTAAATACGAGTGAAGATGCCTCGTTTTACGAGTACTGCTTTGAACGCCTCTGCGTCGGGGCGAATGCTTAGATCGTGTTCTTTCGCCTTGCGGGCCGAAGCGTGCTCGTGCCTTGAGTACCAGTAGGCCGCGAGCACGGGAATCAGGTAGTGGTCGACCAGCACGGACCCCAGCAAGGCCACGCTGACCACCTTGGGCATCACGCTCATGAAATCGCCCATGATGCCGGGCACGAGCAACATTGGCAGATAGGCAGCCACCGTGGTTAGGTCCGCAGCGAGGACCGGCAGGCTCACCTCGTCGATGCCATTCTTGGCAGCGTCGATAGGCGATTCACCGGCTTCAATGTGGCGATGGATGTTCTCGGCCACGATGATCGCCCCGTCGACGACCATTCCGAGCACTAAGATGTAGCTGAAGATGACCATGTTCGAGATCGGAACCCCGAACGCGAACAGGAAGATCAGCGCTATCGCACAACTGAACGGCACGGCGGACAGCACGATAATCGAAACCCGCAGACCCATGGTCCAGGCCAGGATAACGAGTACCAGCATGGCTCCGAAGATGAAGCTGGAGCCGAGCACGCGAAACATCAGGGAGATTTCCTCTGACGTGTCTCTCGAAGTCGAGAAGTTGATGTGAGGGTACCGCAGCTGCATCTCTTCGACTTTGGCCTTGATGCTGCGGGCTGCGCCGAGTGTGTTGATGTCGGCTTCCTTGTTGACGATGATCGTGGCACATTCTTGGCCGTCCAGCTGGGCGACATTCTTTCGCCGCTGGTAGGTGTCCAGAACGGTGGCCACATCTCGGACGTGGATCAGGTGTCCGTCTCGCTGGGTGACCACGGCATCGCGGATGTCGTCGACGCCACGCAGCTTCGTTTCGCTGCGGACCTGGGCGTTGTAATGGGCGGTGTCGGTCTGCCCGCCGGGGAGTTCCGCGTGGTAGTCCGCCAGCGTGCGATGGAAGTCGCCAATCGTCAGGCCATACTCGGCTGCCAGGTCTGGATGGATGTTGACGTGGATCTCGCGTTCGCGACCGCCAAAGAGCTGCGTATTGGAGACGCCGGGCAAGGAGTTGAGCTCGTCTTCGACCTCCTCGCCAAGCTGCTTGAGCCGGCGGGGGTCGAAACCCTTGGGGGCCGACATGTTGACCAGCATGATCGGCGTGTTCTCGAAGTCGATATCCATAATCCGTGGCTGGACTTCCCGACCGGTGGGAAGTTCGTTGCGAATTTCGTCAACAACGTGTTTGACATTAGCACGCGCTTGTTTTGGGGTGATCCCGTCTAGGAACACAATCTGCGTAACGCTGGAGCCACGCATGCTGTTGGAGGAGATGAAGTCGACGTTGTTGAGCGTTTCGAGCGCCTTCTCCACTTTCCGCGTGATCTGGACCTCGGTTTCCTGCGGACTCGCACCAGGGTAGGGAATGGCGACCAGGACAACCGCCTTGGTGATGCCCGGGGTGCGCTGCACGGGGATGGTGAAGGCCGCGATTCCGGCCAGCGCGATGACCAAGATCGTCGCTACGATGACGACGCGAGGGCGATCGATGACCTGGCGGCTAAGGAACATGGCGGACGCCGTGCTGGAAGTGTGGCGTGAATCGGGTTGCCGTTAGTCTCGCGGCGGCTGCTCGGCACGACGAGGACCCGAGTTGGGATTCGCGTGCTTGAAGTCGTACTGTTCGGCATCCGGTCCGTAGAGTGGTTCTTGGCGGTTGTTGGACGAAGAACGTGTCTTCTTAGTTTCCACGATCTGCACGGGACGTCCGTCGACCAGTCGATGTTGTCCACGTACGACAAGATTACGGTGCTCAGGCGGTAGGTGTGTTAGTACCAGCGTCATGTCCTGTTCGACCCAGTCGCCAAGTTGGGTCCGCTTCGCGATGTAGGTTTTGTCGGGATCGTCGGTTGACGACGCGGGCGCGGAAGGGTTGTCTCCGTCCACGACGGAGAAAATGTAGCCAATTTCGCGACGTTCCCCCGTCTCCGCGTCTCGCTCGATGCGGAATAGCACGCTTGAGACCGGCACCTGGTAGCCATCGAGTTCCTTGACTTCCACGCTGGCCAAAGCGATCAGCCCGGGGCGGAGGTCGCCAGGGGCATTGTTCTTACTGGTGTTGCTAATGACCACCTCGACGTCGAACAGCTTGGACACCTCGTTCTCTGTCTCGGGGACCTGGTGTACTCGGCCAGTTCGTGTTCGCCATTTCTGTCCAAACGTGTCGCGACCGATAAAGTCGATATTCACCGTCTGGCGGGGGTGAATCATACGGATCTTCGATTCCGGCACACCAATGATCAGTAGCACCTTGTTAACTTGTACGATCTTGAAGATCGGGTCGTGCTGACGGATCGATTCACCTACCTGCACGTGACGCTTGGCGATCACGCCGTCGACTGGGGAAATGATGCGGGTGTCTTCCAGGTTTCGGGTCACCTGGGCGAGCATTGCCTCGGCCATTTTTTTCTGCGCTTTGGCTTCCTTCCAGCGCGTGACGCGGGTCTCATAGTCCTCCGTTGTGATCAGGCCGCCTCCCTTCTCCTGGAGCTCCTTGCCACGTCGATAATCGGAGTCTGCCTTTTCCAGCTGCGCATTTGCCTGGTCGAGCTGAGCCTCGGCATTGGCAACTTGAGCTTTGATCAGGCGATCGTCGAGGCGAGCCAGAACTTGGCCTTTCTTGACCCGCATCCCCTCGTCGAGCGGCGCGTTGTTGTCTTTCGCGTCTTGTGAATTGCCAAACTCACGAAGTCTGCCGCTGATTTCAAAGCCGAGCGTAAACGACTCGTACGGCTCCAGCCGGCCAGAGAATTTCTCGACGATTCGAATCGGCTTCGATTCGATCCGTTGCACAGATACCGGCGTCTTGGTTAGCGGAGCCGGCTTTTCTTCGACGGCCGCCTGCGGGTCGTCATCTTGCCAGCTCGTGCTCACGTAGATCATGACCGCTACCGCGGCCGCGGTGACGAGCAGGAGACCGATCCAAGTCCAGGCTCGGCGGAGCATTGTGGTGGTCCTTGTGCGAAAACGAGTTTGCGTCGGTGCCGATTCCCGCCGCTCGAGACGGCCGCCTGCGGGGTATCGCCGAAAGTAATTAGCTAGCTAACTAATTCTAGGTGGAGCCCTTTGAAACGGCAAGGCAATTTCTGTCTAGTCGACCCACAGAGAACCGCCAATACCTAGCTTACGTTAACTCGGCGACGATTTGTTCGATGCGTCGGTCGATTTCTTTCGGGGGGTAACCCCTAATCAGGAGGCGTTTTACCGCCGCAGTCTCGCCGCTGATGAGCGAGATCTCACTACCGCGTAGGCCAAGCTGCTTGGCGAGGAGCTTGACGATGGCCCTGTTTGCCTTACCACGCTCCGCAACCTGTGTGACGGCTACCCGCAGCTGATGGTGGTGGAGTGATGATATGCCGTTCTTGCGACCACCGGGTTGGGCTTTGACGCGAAGGATTGTGCCCGATTCGTGAGGCTCGGTTGCGGTCATGCCAGGATGTCGCTGAAGAGCGCGCGGCCGACGCGAATGAGGGTTGCGCCCTCAGCGATGGCCTCGGGGAAATCGTGACTCATGCCCATGGACAATTCGTCGAGCGAGACGTTCTCCGGGGCGGCGGCGCGGAGTCGATCCCGCAACTCGCGTACGGCGGCGAAATCTCGTCTGGCGACTTCCGCCCCGCCCACGCGGTGTGCCATGGCCATGAGGCCGCGGATCGTGACATTCTTAAAGTCGACGAGCGTCTCAAGTAGCGGTTCGATGGCATCGGGGGCGAAACCATGTTTGTCAGCATCGCCCGATATGTTGACCTCGAGCAGAATTGGAATGACGCGCTCAAGCGCTCTCGCTTCGTCGTTGATAGTTGTCAGCAGCCGCAGACTGTCGACTGACTGAATCATGGTGACATACGGGATGGTGCGACGGACTTTGTTTCGCTGCAGATGGCCGACCATGTGCCACTCGATCGATAGGTCGTGCAGTTGGTCGGCTTTGTCCCAGAGGGCTTGAGGTCGGCTTTCGCCGAGCGTCTTGCAGCCAGCGGTGACCAGATCGCGGGTCACCTCGGCATCGACATACTTGGAGACCGCCACGGTGCGGATTTCGCCAGCTGCTCGTCCGGCGCGCTGGGCGGCAGATTCGATTTGCTCGCGAACCTTGTCCAGGTTGCCTCGGAAGATGCGGAGCCGGTCGGTCATGACTACGGGCAAATCGCCAGACGCGGCTGGCCAAAACGTGCGACTAGGAAGGTGCACTTGGCCGCCTGGTTCCGTTAACTAACTATTCAATTTCAAGAAGTTCGTCGACGCTTCCGTCTTGGTAGAAGCGGGCAGCTAGGATTTCGCAATTGATGTTTTGTCCCAGAACGGTTCGATTGGCACGCGGGGCGAGCGATCGATAGAACAGCCACTGCGACTTGCCGATTTCAACACGGTATCCGGCCGCGACATCGGGCGGGACGACCTGACGTTCTTCGCCGACGGACAGCTGTCGCCAGGTGAGCGGCGATTTGCGTCGTCTCTTGGAGAGGTCGAAGAACAGTGGCGCCGCCATAGAGCTGCCGTTGAGCTGTTGTTTCAGTTCCAGGTGTCCGTCAACGACCTGAAGCGCTCCTCGGTGGGAGTCACTTTTCCATTCGGAAAGATTCAGCGGTAACACGCGGAAGCTGGGTTCGCCAAGGCCGACGGTCAGTTCGGTGTTCTTCTTGTCGGTCGCTACGTCCACACCGCCAAAGAGCGGGAGGCGGCCGCGGTACTCTACCTGCTTGGCAAAGGTGCCGAGAATCGTGTCGGCAACGACCAGGAACTCATCTTCGTGGGCGAGCAGGAAGCTGCGCTGAAGCTTCACTTCCTTGCCGAGGTCGAGTTCGAGTTCTAGATAGTCGCAATCACGATCCGACTCCCAGCACACCTGATCCCATTCGGCATCCTTTGGGGGTGTGATTCGCTTGCCGTCGAGCTTGATCTCGAATTCCCAGTCGCCAGTGAAGATGGTCTGCTTGCCGATGTTCAGTTCGCAAGCGAGTGGCAGGCGATCGTAGGCGACCGAGACATGATTGGCCGAACGGGCCCAGTCGCTGCGGAGCGTGGCAAAGCCAGCCCATTCGGAATCGTTGGCGGCGTCGGGCCATTCCTCTTCCGGTTCGTAGCCTCCGGTTCGCCCAGGCAAGGAGACGTCGGCGACTTCTTCGTCCGCCTCGTCGCCGTCCAGTTCAAGTGCCGCTTCAAACAGGGGGGCCGACCATTGACCGCTTTCACCCGAGGTGAGCGTTTGCGAACCGTCGTGCCGACACTGACGCATGGCCGAGGTCACGAACCACGAGTATTGCTTGTCCGCTTCCGAGGACAGTTTGGCGCTCTTCAGGTGTTCGCCTAGCGAGCGGCAACGCGTCCAGCAGGCGAGCAGGTCGCGGGCCACCTCGCGATAGCGGCCGTGCAGCACGCCTTCGCCATCGAGCATTTCCAAGATTGATGTCGAGAGAAAGTCGCGGGCTTGCTTGCCTAGTCGGCGGGCGCGCTTGAGCTCCGGAAGCAAGTAGGCCAGCGTGAGTGGCAGCTCTGAGCGAAGCAGTTGGGCGACGGCCGCATTGGCATTCTCATCTAGGGCGGCCGAGTCGTCGGCCAATGAGAAGAGGCGTTCCAGCAATTCGCACCACACCTCCGCCGAGGTGACGGAGGCCAATGCCGGAAGTGCTTGGCACCAAGCAAGCGACTCCAATGCTAAGAGACGGGTCGGCGCGGCGTCCTCGTTTTCGGCTAGCCAAGCCGGTAGTTGCTCAGAAGCTTCCGCGATTGCTTTGCGGCGACCGGCCGATGCACGGGTGAGCAGCTCAACGAGATCGGCGGTCTGCCGGCTAGTGTTCGAGTCGAGTGTCCAACCGAGCGCTGATTTCTTGCCGGGAACGAGGCTACAAGTAGGGGCCACGTCACGTCGCTCCAGGTGCTTTCGCCAGGCTTTCCAAAGGGCGTTCGAGTCTTGCCCCGCCATGCGGCGGAGTTTACCGGGAGCCGATGAATGCCAAGCGTCGTCGGACAGCATCTGCGCGAGGCGATCGGTGTCGGAATCGGTGGAATACAACGTTGCGGTAGCGGCCATCGAGGTGAGCGTCCTGCAGTTCGGGGGTCCGTGTTTCGTCGTGTGGAGCAGCAGGTGCTGCTGCTGGCAAGGTCGCGTTGGACCAAATCGTTATGAGCGGGTATCTTAACAGCAGATGCGGGCTATTGTCTCCCCCCAGCTCTGTGGTCCGCGCGGGGCAAAATGTCTCAGTTTGAAGGACGGAAATGTTAAGAAAACATCTTCTCGCAATGGTGCCTCTTGGCTGCCTGTTCGTGACTGGACTGGTTGTCAGCGGCTGTAGCCAGCCGTCAGGCTCGCCGTCATCGCCTGAGGCGTCCAGTGCGTCAGGCACCGCCGCGGCGGAAAGCGAAGATACTGGCGCAGCCCAGGTCTCGGTCGCGTCCAATGTCGAGTTGACGTCTTCAGCGACAGGCGCCAGCGGCCGAGGGTCGGTGGCCGATCCCGTGGCTGCGTCGTCTCATGCGGGCGAAGGTCAGGGCGTCGCTTCCGAGGGCGATCCAAGCCGGGAGAAGATTCCGCCCATTGTTGGCGAGAGAGCTGCGGAAGAGGGAACCGATACGGAAGACAATGTCGACCTGGATGACGACGACGAATCATTGGAGGAGGACGCCGGAGACGACGAGTCGAATGAGGACGAAGAATTCGATGACTCGTTGCCGCCGATTGGTTCCGGATTGAAGTTCGACGAGGACGGCAATGAGATTCCGGACGGTCCTCCGCCAGTTCCGAATGATGATCCGCAAAACCTATATGGCGAAGTACCCAAAGACTGGAAGAAGATCGCTGCCGGTCAGGCGACCTGGATCGACAAGAAGAACGGCACGGTCATTTTCGACGGCTGGATTTGCCGCAAGACAGGACTTTTGGAAATGCTTGTCTGCTCCGGCGGTTTCAAGGAGCATGAATCGGTCATCGCCGCTTACACGAAGCCCAGCGTGGTGACGGCGGCGCTCATGGTCGTAGGGGCGATTCCTGGTGGACCCGCGGAGTTTGATCCGAAGTTTCGTCCCGCGCACGGTACGCAGATCGACATGATGGTGCACTGGATGGAAGGCGACGAGGAGGTTGTCGTGCCGGCACAGGACCTGATCGTCGATATCGATACGCAGGAAGTTGTGGAGCTGCCATGGGTCTTCGCAGGAAGCGGCTTCTGGAAGCCGAACGACGGTGGCCCTGAGCGTTTTCAGGCAGACCAGACCGGCGATTTTGTTTGTGTTTCCAATTTCTCGTCTTGCTTATTGGATCTGCCCGCCGAGCTGAGCCCAGATAAGGCAATGCTCGCCTTCGTTCCGAATACGGAATTGGTGCCGCCACTGGGGACCAAGGTCCGCGTGGTGATGAAGCCGCGGCTCGTGAACGAGAAAGGTGGCGGCGTGCCCAAAAAAGACGCGGCAGAAAAGAAGGAGGCGTCAGCCGACGAGGAGTCCGCTGGCGACGATGACGCAGCGACCAGCGACGACGGTGTCACCAAGGAAGGCAGTGCTGCGGAAGAAAGTGCCGCTGCGGAGTGAGCGTCGCGCATGGGGCACGAAGTTCTTGACGCGTCTAACCCGTACGCGGGGATGCGGCTAAGAATCTGACCGGCACATTTTCTCGCAGCCGAGTCGCTTAGCCAACTCGGCAGTGATCGAGCATTTCTCCGGCCGAGGTGACATAGCTCGTGTAGAACGGGCCGAATTCGGCATACTCGGCGCTCGCCTTGTCAAACCGCATTTTGTAGACGATATCTTTGAGGAACTCGGGATTACGAGCCCACAGCGTGACTCCCCATTCCCAGTCGTCGAGGCCGACACTGACGGTGATCAGCTGGGTTACCTTGCCGCCGAATGTCATGCCAGTGCGACCGTGCTCGGCCATTAGGCCATATCGCTCCGCGAAGTCGAGCGTGAACCAATTCGCTCCAGGAACGCGACTCTTGTTCATGGGGTAGAAGCAAGTGGCTGGCCAGGCAGGGAAATCGGGCGTGAGCCGCTGACGTCGCATGTGGACTTCCCGCTGCTCGTAGGCTTTGAGCTTGGCGCTGTACGTGGGACTGCCTTCTTCTTCTCCCTCCTGCACAAGCCGCTGGCCGTATTGCTCAAGCGTCGGCACATACTCGGAGACTTCCGTCATTGAGACGAAAGAATAAGTCGGCTCAAGCGCGACGCCGAGCGGGCTGGCGAGAATCCGCTGATGCACGGAATCGAGAACCAGAGGGTCGGGATCCAGCAGCATAAGACTGAAGTCGGCCTTGTGACCGCTCACGACCGACGTCTGCAGTCGAGTAGGGGCATCGTCCCCTTCTGGGTTGAGAATGTCGATGAGCTGCTTGCGTCCATCTTCGCGAACCGAGCTCTCCATCGCTGCCAGAGCCGTGCGGTCGAAGCGATAGAAGAAGTGATTGCAGTGCCAACCTTCTTGTGGCTGGAGCGAAATTTCGGCGGCTTCACCGCTGGGGGGGTGCGGACGCGAGCTCATAAGAATCCTTCATCGGCTGAAAGCAGAGGCGATTGTGCCGTGGCAACCGTAGACGAAGAAATGCCACGAATTAGTCCGCATTATGCGGTTCGCCGATGAGAGTCACAAGACAGGGGGCAGACGTGCGGCACTTCAGCACATATTCACGCGTCAGAAGCTCGTTGTGCATGCGATGGCGGCCACGAGCCCTAGGCGATAGCCGCCACGAGATCGTCGAGCAGGCGTCCGAGCACTTCTCGGGTAACACTCGCGGGGACTTCTTCCCGCGGCGTTCCACCCGACTTGGTGAAGCGGCGGAGCGAAATGGTGCCGCCACGACGGACGAGCAGTTCGTAGTAGGCGTGGCTGTTCTCGACGCGATGCGGCGGTTGCGATCGCAGCTGCACAACGCAGCCCTCGGCGTCCGATTCGATCGGGGCGACCGGTTCCAGTAGATACGTCAATTTCTTCGCAAGCGTCGTGCTAATCTCCTGAATCCGCTTCATCGAAGCGTCGGCCAAGGAATCGCTCTCGATGGTCAGGTGACCGAAGGCGCAACCGAGCGAGCCGAGCGCGGTTAACTCGCAGGTGATCTGTACGCTCTCGTCGGAGGCCTGCAGGCTGTGGCTGCCACCGATGAAATCGGCTTGTGGGCCGAGCGCGTCGAGTTGCTGATGTATTTGGTCGATGGCATTCATGGTTGTGTCTCCGATGTAATTCTCCCGCGAGTGCATCAAGCGTTTCGCATGTGCTCATGCATCCGCGGTGTCGGAGTTTTGGGCGACTTCCTCCGCCTGTCCCATTTCCGTTGTGCTGTGGTCGTTGCCGTCGTAGGAGAGTAGGACTCGCTTGTCCCCCAGGACGGTTTCTATGTGAACCGGACGCATCCAAAGTCTGGACAGATTCGCCAGAGTGTCTTGCGCGTAATCGGCTTTGAGTTCGACGCCCCCGAACTGATGTCGCAGCAACAGTTCGCCTCTGTTTTCGTGATTCCCATTGACGACGGAGATTTGTGGTCGCCCAGCATTCGTGAGGTTGAATAGCAATTGCTGTTTAATCTGCGGGAAGGCACGGCTTTCGATCTCATAAACGTCGGCCGCTTCGTTGTAGCCGAACTGGAAAAAGTTGTGTTCGCGGCAGAAGTCGAGAGTGAGAAACGTGTCGATGAAGGTCAGGTCGTTGTAAATGCGGCGAACTTCAAAGATCTTCTCGCGTCCTTTGCCCGCGGCCGTATTCCACTCGTGACGCTCACGCATGTCATCACAGGCATCGTACTCCTTACCGAAACGACCCTTGTTCCAGCGGTCTTCAATGTCGCGGAATAGCTCTAGGCCCAGCTTGTAGGGATTCAGCTGGGTGCGTGAACCACCCATGGTGCCAGCGTGGTGGTCGCAATAGTGAACGACCTCGTCCGGTTCGAGTTGGCGCTGTGTCATGATCGTGGAGTGCCAGAAGCTGGCCCAGCCTTCGTTCATGATCTTGGTTTGTCCCTGCGGGGCGAAGTAGTAGGCTTCGTCGCGAATGATCGATAGGACGTCGAGCTGCCAAGCCTTGAGTGGCGCGTGTTCCAGTACGAAGAGCATCACGTCCGATTCTGGTTGCGCCGGAAAACCGCTACTGTCGGCCGCCTTCTCGTGAAGCTCTCGTCGCTGGGCCTCGAGGACCTCTGGAGGGTTGATGTAGTCCTCCATATACCCTTTGGCACGGAAGCGTCCCGAGGAAGGCGTCTGGTCGGGGTCGTCTGCATCCTGGAACGCGTAGCGATCGGTACCCGCGTCGCGTCTCTGAATGAACGGCGAATGAATGTCGATCAAGTCTTCGATCGATAGGCAGCAGTCAATGAAGTTCTCGACCGTCTCGACTCCAAAGCGATCCATGTAGCGGCGAATGCGATTGCCATGGTTGGCCATCTCGTCCATCATCTTGCGATTGGTTTGGCTGAACCAGGCGTTATTCTTGAAGAAGTCGCAATGCCCGTAGACGTGGGCCATGACCAGTTTCTGATCGGTCAGCGAGTTGGACGCCATCAGATAGGCGTAGCAAGGATCGTTGTTGATGACCAGTTCGTAAATCTTGCCTAGCCCGTAGTGGTAGCTCTTAGCGAGCTTCTCGTACTCCATGCCAAATCGCCAATGCGGATAACGGGTCGGAAATCCACCGTAGGCGGCGATGGCATTGAGCTGATCGGCATCCACCAGCTCGAAGATCGTGGGGAAGAAGTCCAGGCCATAGGCGCGGGCGTTCTCCTCAATGACTTCCTGGAGTCCTGCCAACGTGTCCGGCAGCGGATCGTAGGTCACGATAGCCATGGCGGGTATGCCTCTCTGGCGTAAAAGATTGCGAAATGATGGGGCTTTATGTCAAAGGTGGTCGAGTGCTTCGTTCTCATTGTTGGGTTGGCGATAGCCGCGAATAACGTCAGGCCGCGCGGTCGATGCGAAACTGTTCGTTGTCTGCTTCGTGAATGGCGTCCCACAATCGTGGATACTCCAGGCTTAACTGTTCGCGGGCCTTGTGGAGCGCGTCGTCGGGGCTGTCTCCGTGCACCGTGACCCGGGCGTGGCCCAATTGGATGGAGTAGGCGATCGTCGGTCGCGCGTTGCTCATGGGCTCTCTCGTGGGTTTCCGTTGTCCGGTGCTGCTCAAGGGACTAGCAATTGTTAGGCGGTCACGGATGACCGAATCACTTGCCAGTTCCCAAGAACAGCTTGATTGAATCGTAAATGGCGTCTTTGTTTTCTATTTCCGAGAGAATCATTTTCTCGTGGTCCTCACCAAAGGACGCTTGTAGGGCGCGAATGTACTCGCCGCTGCCATAGGGGCTCTCGACCTGGCCGTAGCAGAACAAGTTGCAGGCTGGCAATATGGTGTCTCTTAGGATGCTGAGGCTCTGGTCGTTGTCCTCGCCCCAGTTGTCACCGTCGGAGAACTGGAAGCAGTAAATGTTCCACTCCGACGCTGGGTACTCTTCCTTGATTAGCTCGGCGCAGGCCTTGTAGGCGGAGCTGATTCGCGTGCCACCGCTCTCACGGGTGTGGTAAAAGGTTTCTTCGTCGACGACCTTGGCCGCGGCATCGTGAATGATGTAGCGGACCTCGATGCCGTCGTATTGGTTGGTGAGCCAGGTGTCGAGCCAGAACGCTTCGGTGCGGACGATTTCCTTCTGGTCATCGGTCATCGACCCCGACACGTCCATCATGTAAATAACCACGGCGGCCGCTTCAGGCTCGCTTTCGTCCTGCCACGATCGATAGCGGCGATCTTCGTTGATCGGCACAATTCGCGGTCGGTGCGGGGCGTAGGTGTTCGAGGCGATCTGCCGGCGGAGCGCCTGCATGTAAGTCCGTTTGAAGTGACGCAGCGACTCCGGTCCGGTCCTTCTGACGCTGTTGTAGCGGGACTTGAGCTGCGTGATTCGATCTTTGCCCTTCGGTTCGATGCGGGGCAGTTCCAGCTCTTGGGCCATGATTTCGGCAAGTTCCTCGAGCGTGATGTCGACTTCGAGGATGTGTTGGCCCGGATCGCTGCCCGCTTGGCCTTGGCCGTCGCCATCTTCGCCGCCGCCAGCGATGGGAGTACCTTCTTCGCCGTCTCCGGTACCGACGCCGCCGGAACCGTTCTTGCCATAGCGGAAATGGGGTACGTCGAGGCGCGGAATCGGAATGCTGACCAATTCCCGCCCTTGGCGGCCGATCATCTCGTCGTGCGCAATATACTTACGCAGATTCTCGCGAATCTTGCCGCGAACAATTTGGCGAAATCGCCGTTGATCGGACTCGATCTTCATCGTCATGCGTTTGCGCCTCATTCATTGAGGGCAACCGTGCCGTCTTCACAAACACACGCACGTCCAACCAGGACGCACATGCGTCTTGAAGCACCTTGGCATCCGTTTGTTAGCGGTCGTCCCTTACCACTGCTTTCCGAAGGCGCCTGCCGAGCACTCTTTGCCGACATGGCACTTCGGGTGTATCCGAACACTCGCGAGTGATGCATCGGGTAGCGTAAGTGGGATGGACCTACGCGGAATCCTTCGCATCACCGCGAGCGAAGATGCTCGCTACAAAGTTCAGGACATCGGTTGCACTCTCATCGTCGTAACCATAATCACGGATTAGTCGACCTTTCACGACATCGATTTTACCTTGCGTCTCCTCGTCGACCACATTAGAGACCAGGCTTGTCAACTTGATCGTATCCTTCTGGTCCTCGAACAGTTTGAGTTCGAGAGCCTTGTGCAGTCGTTCGTTCGTCGCGTAGTCGAATTTCTTGCCATCGATCGACAAGGCGCCGATGTAGTTCATGATTTCGCGGCGGAAATCGTCCTTGCGACTGTCGGGGATGTCGATCTTTTCTTCGATCGACCGCATCAGGCGTTCATCCGGCTCGTCGTACTGGCCGGTAAACTTGTTCTTGACCTTTTCCTTTTGGGTGTAGGCCTTGACGTTGTCGATGTAGTTGCCACAGAGACGTTTGAGAGCGTCTTCGTCGGCAGCGATGGCCCGTTGAACCTCGTTCTTGACGATGTTCTCGTACTCCTGTTTTACGACCGACAGAAGTTCTATGTACTCGGCTCGCAGCTCGTCGCTGGTCACAAGTGTGTGGTGCTTGAGTCCCGATTCGAGTTCGTTGAGCACCATGAATGGATTGATCGATTTCGCGTCGGGGTGGGCGACCAGGGCGTTGGAAATCTTGTCCTGGATGTATCGTGGCGAAATTCCGTTCATCCCCTCGTTGGTCGTCTGCTCGCGCAACTCCTTGATATTCTCTTCCGTAAAGCCAGGCAGGCTCTTGCCGTTGTAGAGTTTAAGTTTCTGCAACCTTGAAAGGCTTGCATTCTTCGGCTCTTCCAGCCGGGTGAGTATCGCCCACATAGCGGCCATCTCGATCGTGTGTGGAGCGATGTGTTTGCCTTGAACGGTATTCTTGTTGTAATCCTTTTCATAGATCTTGATTTCGTCCGAAAGGATAGTGACATAGGGAATATCGATCTTCACGGTTCGGTCGCGCAATGCCTCCATGAACTCGTTGTTTTGCAGGCGGCGATACTCGGGCTCATTGGTGTGTCCGAGGATTACCTCGTCAATGTCCGTTTGCGCAAACTTCTTGGGTTTGACCTTGTGCTCCTGACTCGCTCCGAGCAGGTCGTAGAGAAAGGCGACGTCGAGTTTTAACACTTCGACGAATTCAATAATGCCGCGGTTGGCGATATTGAACTCCCCATCGAAGTTGAAGGCGCGGGGGTCGCTGTCGCTGCCGAACTCGGCGATCTTGCGATAGTTGATGTCGCCGGTCAGTTCAGTGGAGTCCTGGTTCTTCTCGTCCTTCGGCTGGAAAGTGCCGATACCGAGTCGATCCTGCTCGCTAAGGATGAGCCGCTTCACGCGGACGTCTTCCAGGACACGCGTCCAGTCGCCGTCGTACTTCTTGAGACGCTCGCCGTATTGGTGGCGGCAGAGCGGGCACATCTCGCCCTTGATCTTGACCGCATAGTCGACGCCATTGCGTCCTTCGTGCAGTTGCGTCTCCACGTCGGGGCGGAAGCGAAGTGGAACGAGATGGAGCGGTTCCTCATTCATCGGGCACCACTCGATCTGGCCATCGTCGTCGCGCCAACCGAGGGTGTAGAGGGCACCTTCATCGGTAGTGCTGTAGCGTTCCAGGCCCTTTTTGAGCATGCGAGCGATAGTGCTCTTGCTACTTCCTACGGGACCGTGAAGCAGCAAGACTCGCTTTTCGATGCCATATCCGCGGGCGGCACTCTTGAAGGCATTGACCAAGGCCTCGAGTGCGGGATCGAGCCCAAAGACGCCATCGCGGCCGTTCTCTTCGGGGTCGTCAAAGAAGTTGTAGTGGACGCGTTTCTCGCGGGCGACTTCGTAATCGGTCGTACCCGCGGCGAGGATCATGTCGTAGACGCGTTGGAAGGCGTTACGCGTCACTTCGGGAGTCTTACGAACGACATCGAGGTATTCCTCGAACGTTCCCTCCCAGTTCTTTTTCCGAAATTGATCGAGATCCTGTCGATCGGCGATTAAGGAAATGATGTTGCGTCCGCCACTCATGGGAGATCCTCCTGAAGAGAGGGATCACATCCGCGGCATCCTCGCACCCCAGTTCAAGCGATGCGACATAACCACAGAGCGTGACCGTATGATGATTGGGTTTAGGAATAAATTCAGGACATACGCATATCGACGTTGATCCGCCCGGCGGCGGATCGACGCGTTCGGAACTTCAGTTACCTCAGTTGTTGTAGAACCGTGCATTGGGAATACCTCCAATACTCGACGTTAATTGCGCGCACCGAACAACTCAAAACATCGCGGCAAAATTTCTCGGCGCAGCAGCAAGGCGATAAAAGTGCCAAAGGACCGCTACACGAGAGGCACCGCGGAAAAGTTGGTGCAGGGCGCGCGAATAGAAATTGCGAAAGAACCTATTGCCCGTCAGCGATGTGACAAAGCGGAAGGGAAATGATGCGGTAGGGGTGCCACATTTCTTGGCCTTCCTTTGCCATCACGCCGGCTATCCATTCCTATTTGAAGTATGCGTCGAACCTTCAGTGGCGGCAATATTGATTCGCCACGGTTTTCCGCACACCAGGCCTTGTGAAAAAACGCACGAATCGCGAACCGCTGGAATAGAAAGGAGTTGGGGCGTCGCGGCGGCGTCGCGAAAAAAGTCGCAAAAAAGTTTGTCGATGCCGGGGCGCCGGACGTCGCATTCGCGATCACCCGTGGAAGGTGAGTGCTGGCATTTCGCGCAAGAAGGGGGGCTACTTAGCCGACCAGGCGTTCGACGCTCTCAATCAGGCGATCGAGCGCGAACGGTTTGCGGATGTAGTCGTCCACGCCCAGCATCTCGGCATAAGCCTTGTGGCGACTTCCTTCGTTGGCCGTGATCATGATCACGCGTAGCGGCACCGGCCGCGAACGACGCAGTTTTTCGAGCACCAGGAAGCCACTTCGCTTCGGCATCATCATATCCAGAATCACCAAGTCGGGATCTTCTCGCTCGGCCATGGCCAGGCCCTGATTGCCATCGCGGGCGATGAGCACGGTATAGCCCTTCGCCTCGAGAGCGATATTGAGGGTCTCGATGATCTCCGGATCATCGTCGACCAGCAAAATCCGTTTTGTATCCGACTTCTTGGAGCTCTTGGCGTCTGGAGTTGCTTCTTGCTTGGCCATCAGTGGGGACTCTTCTCGTCTAAGGTTGCTAAACCAGCTGTGTCCGTGGACGCCAGCGGTGCCACGAAACGAAGATCACGCAGCGTTGATACCGTATCTTCATTGTCGGCATCTTCCACAACTATCGCCACATCGTCCCTAGTTTTCAAGCACCGAGAGGACCTCAGGCTCGGAACCAGTCGTCCCCTTTCCGGGGAAACCGGGGCTTCGTGCCCCTCGCTGCGGGAAAATGATGTCTCAGACGCGGTGCAAAGTAGTCGCACATCAGCGGACGTCGATGACGATTTTGCCAACATGCTGGCGTGATCCGAGGTAATCGTAGGCCTCTCGGGCTTGGTCGAAGGAGAACCGGCGGTCGATCCGGGGGTGCAGGTCACCCGCTTCAACGGCACGGGCGAAAGCCTGTAGCTCCTGCGTCGATTCCATGTAGATTCCGCGAATCGTGACCTGGCGCATCAGCGTTTTGAAGACGTCGATCAAGGCTTCGTTTCCAGAAAGAACCCCGATCAGGCCGATTCTGGCCCCAAACGCACAGGCGTCAATGCTGCGCTGCAGGGACTTGCCGCCAGCCACTTCGACCACCACGTCGACTCCATTACCACCGGTGAGCTTGCGTACCTGACGAGGCCAATCGTCATCGCGATAGTTGATCGTGCGGTCGACGCCAAAACGATCCCGTACCATGGCCGCCTTCTCTTCACTGGCAGTGCTGAGGATCACACGGGCCCCGAGCAGTTTGGCGATCTGAGCGGCAAAGATTGAAACGCCGCCAGTACCGTGCAGTAGCACCCAATCCCCGGCCGTCGCCTTGCCGTGCGTGACGATCGCGGCCCAAGCGGTCAGTCCGGCGACTGTTAAGGTTGAGGCTTCGCCAAAGTCGAGGTGTGCCGGAATTGGAACGAGGGCATCGGCCGGGTAGGCGACCTCTTCTGCTAGCACTCCGTCGATTCCTTGGCCGCCTACAAAGGTACGCGACCACTCACGACGCAACGTGCCGGCGGGCCAGTTGCGAAAGGGAGAATTGAAGACGCGATCGCCTGGTGCTAATGATGTAACTTCGCTGCCGACAGCCTGGACGACGCCCGCCATATCACTGGTGGCGATGATTGGTGGATCTTGAGGACCGCCATAGCGACCATCGGCCACGAGCAGGTCACGGTAGTTCAGCGAGACGGCATGAACATCGACGACAACGTCGCCGGGACCGACAGCCGGTGCCGGGCGTTCGGCAAGTTGCAAGCTGTCGAGCCCGGATCCGTCGACGGTATAGCACTTCATGGTGATGGTTCCCGGCATGCGAGGATCGTGTGTCTTTAGAGCGTGTGATCGCCTGTTGTCCATTTCTGGCGATGCCTATTTCCCAATTGCAAGTCTATCAAACCAGTACCTTGCTGCTAGCGTGTAGCAAACAAGGTACAAGAGGCCCAAGGTTGTCGCCACCGCTCGAGCTCGCATTGACGCTAGCGGGCTCTTTTTCTACGCTCCCACGGATTTTCCAGGGGAACTCGAATTTTCAGAGGAAGGGGGATGCCGCGTACCTAGCGGCATCGGAAAGTGTGTTGTGTCACTAGCGAATTCCAAATTGACCGATTGTCGAATGCCAGTTCTTCGTGGCGGCAGGTGGCTGGCTGCTGCAGCGCTGACGGTTGCTCTCGTAACCGGAATCGCCGTTGCGGTGGAGGGCGTCGAGCCCGACCACACATGGCATTTGTTGCTTCGTAACGGGCAGGTGCTTTCTGGGCAGGTTAGCTACGAGGGTGATTTTTATCGCGTCGCCCTGCCAACCGGAGAGATTCGCGTACGCCGAGGTGAAGTGCAGGATCTTTGCCGTTCCTTTCCGGAAGTCTATCAACGAAAACTTGCCACAGTCTCTGCCGACGATTTCCTCGGCCAGTTGCGTCTCGCCGATTGGTGTCTTCGGAACGAGCTACTTTCCGAGGCGGAAGGATTGATTGCCCAGGCGGCAAGGCTTGCACCGGATCATGCTCGGGTTCGAGTGGCGCAGCGAAGCTTGGAGTTGGCACGCAATCCTCAAGGGCAGGCACCGTCCGTTCCAAAAATTGGATCTCCACAAAGTGATGTGCGGTCTGTTGGTTCACCGGCACCCTACGATCAGAGCGAGCTTGACCGTCTCACACGCAACATGCCCGAAGGGACCATGGAGGCGTTTCGTAACACGATCCAGCCAATGTTGGTTTCGGGCTGTGCGGCAGCCAAGTGTCATGGTTCGGCGGCAACGAGCGAGTTTCGTTTGATTCGTCCGCTTCGAGGGCATCTATTAAGCCGGCGGGCAACGCAGCGAAATCTTCAGGCGGTACTGGGGTACCTTGGTCCTGCGGATGGCGAAGATTCCGAGAGTCAGATTCTAGCGGCGGCCACGCGAGCTCACGGTGGACGGGATGATCCCGCGTTTCGCAGTCCTGACGCGGTCCCGGTGAAGCAGCTTGTGGCTTGGATCGTCGCCGTGACCGAACCCGCAGCGAACCGGGCGCCCTCGCGTGTCTCAACGCCACGGGTCACGTTGTCGCAAGCGGTCGATCACGACGACCGAGAGAGATTTTATTCCCGCGAGAAAAACGGTTCCGACGGAACTGCAAACTCGGAAGGGCAGGGGCCTGGCGAAAGTGGGCAGCAGGTCCGCGATGCTTGGGATCCTGAAGAGTTTAATCGCCGGTATCACGGTGAGGATGATCGCCGCGAACATTAGATTGGTTGCCTGGCGAGTACGCAGGACATGCTAATCGGGCGATGGCATGATCCCCTCGATCTCAAACTCGCCTGCGGCCAGAGCAGCCAGAAAGTCGTGATTACTGGGCAACATTTCTGGTAGTTGGGCCATTTCTTCAACCGTCAACCAGCTGGCTGACTCCACCTCCTGAGGATTCGGGAAAAGTTCAGCAGTAGCTGGCAGATCGGCTAGCCACCAGACAAGATTCACATGCCAGGCTGTGACGCTTCGCCACAGCCGTCGTACGGGCCGAACGGGGACACCCAGTTCCTCATCCAATTCACGAATCAACGCCTCCGATTCGGTCTCTCCAGCCTCGATTCCGCCCCCAGGGAAGCAGTAAGCCCGCGGAGCGACAACATGGGCTGAGCGGCGGATAACCAAAAGGCGGTTATTGCGGGGTATGACGGCGATAGCACCCCGTCGTTGGGGCTGTAGCAGAGGCAGAGTCACGGTTCGATTCAGACAGGATTCAAGGTGGTATTCTGTTTTAGAGCGGGCATTCCAGCCGCCGATCAACGTGGACAGTATAATGGCAGATAACCGTACCGGCGGGGTCCCTCACGTCGAAGAGGGCGGGTCAAGCCGAAAGCCCAGGTATTTCCAGGCGGCCGATTGAACTGGTGTGGGGCTGGTCTGGGGCAGGATTGATGTGATCTGGTCGTCGATGGCAGGCCGATAGACCGTTTCTGGTTTATTTGAGATATTGGAATTCCGTTAAGCGATAACTGCCGCCGGTTAGGCGATCACAGGCGAATGCGATTAAGGAATTTGAGAGCGAACAATATGAAAGCTGCTATTCGTTCGGTTTTTGTGTGCGGGGCATTGGTAGCCTCTCCATTCTTAGGCGGTTGTGGAGGTGGCGATTCGGCCGTTGACTCGACTGAGGAGTCGGTTGACAAGTCCAGTGAAGGGGGTGCGAGCGAGATCACGGAAACGCCTGTGGAGAAGGTCGCGACGGCCCCTGGCGAGAACGAAGCCGCTCAGGATGCGAAGCCCGCTAACGACGATTTCAGCCCTCCCAAGGTATCCGAGCCGTCGTCCAACTCCCGGGATGTCGTTGCGGCAAGACCGCGACGAGATGCGCAAGAGAAACCGGGGCGGGATCGAGGCAAAGAAGCGGTGTTCGTTTCCGCCGATCAGATTCACGAACGATTTGGTGATCGCTCCTCCAAACGAAAGGTCGTCGTCCATACGTATTCGGATGGATCCAAACGCTACGACGGAAAGTTCCAGGAATGGCACGACAACGGCAAGCTTTGGAAAGAAGGGAAATACAAGGACAACAAACGTACTGGCGAGTGGAAGTGGTGGAACCGTAAGGGTGTCTTGATGAGGAAGAGCAACTTCGTCGACGACATTATTGACGGAGAGTCCGTGTTCTATTTTGACGATGGATCGATCAATCGCCGAGAAGAGTGGAAGATGGGCAAGCGTCACGGGGTTGTCGAGAGTTATTACAGCGAGGGCAACGCCATGAAGATGCAAGTAAGTTGGGACAATGGCGACCGCCATGGTATATCGCAGCAGTGGTACGGAGATGGCCAGCTGATGGCCAAGTATGAATTTCTCCGCAACGAGCGCCACGGGACCGTTGAAGAATGGCACGAAAACGGGCAGAAAAAGGTAAAGGCTAGTTACCGAAACGGCAAGCGCCACGGTACAACCGTCGAATGGGCAGACGATGGCGAACAGATTGTCAATCAGGAATACGAAGACGGCGAACGCGTTGACGAATAATTGGCTATGCCGGGTTCATTTGGCCGTGTTCACGTGATTTGCGCTCGATTGACGCACTCGTTAGGCAAATGGCTGCAACTCGTTTGCCGGCCAGTTATCCGCCGTGCCCGGCGATTTCACGCCTACCCACTCTGCTAGGGCCATTTGGGTTGGCTAACACTCTTTCTGTGACTTCCCTTTTGGCTGGGATTCCAGCGAGAATCTCAGACACGCCGGCGGGGGCACCATACGAATCTCCCTAGAACTCCCTACAATAGGGACGACGAGGCCTGTACGGCGTCGCTTCGCCTGCTGTGCCCAGTCAGGTCCGGGGCAGCCCCCGCGATCCTGTTGCCACGTTGGCGATCGACGATTCGTGGCAGACGATATGCCGCGACGGCTGGCCAGACTATGTTAAAGGAATCTTCGCATCCGAGGTTATTGATGGACGACAACGCTAGTAACAAGCAGTCCGGCGGCAATGGTACCGGCAGCAGTGGTCCGGGAAACGGTGGTTCCGCCAAAGGCGGGAGCCCGTCGGGCAAGACGCCGCCGCCCAAGCCGCGAATGGGAAACCTGGGAATGTTTCTCATGATCGGCGGCCTCGTTGCGTTTGTCGTCTTCATGACCGGAGGCTGGGGGGATCCGCAGTCGGAAATTACGATTGGTTTCTTCAAGGAGCAGCTCGCTGCCGACAACATCGAGACTGCGGTCGCCCAGGGGGATAAAATCTCGGGGACATTTCGAAAACCACCCTTCGATCCGCTGTGGGTCGAGAAGCAACGCAAGGCAAAAGAAGCGGCTAGCAAGCAGCAAGGTGAAGCCAGCGCCGCAAAGGATACCAAGGCGAAGGCCCGTGCCAGCGACGGAGATGCTGAGGAGAAGCGTCTGCATAAAGCGTTTGTGACCACCGTCTGGGTTTATGCCGACAATGCGGAGCTCGTGAAGCTATTGGACGAGAAGGTCGGCAACAAATACAGCGTCAAGGAAGCCACTGACGGCACCAGCATGCTGATGTTTGTCTACCTGTTCGTGACGATCCTGTTGTTCGTGGTCATTTGGACGATGTTTCGTCGGGCTCGCGAACAGTTTATGGGCGGTGGTTTGCTTTCTGGCTTTGCCAAGAGTCCGGCGCAGCGATACGAATCGGATCAGAAGAGGGTCACTTTCAAGGACGTCGCCGGCTTGGAGGGCGTCAAACGCGACTTGGAAGAGGTAATTGAGTTTCTGAAGGATCCCAAGAAATTTCAGCGTCTCGGTGGGCGAGTTCCCAAGGGAGTGCTGCTTATGGGGCCTCCTGGAACCGGCAAGACACTATTGGCTCGAGCGGTCGCTGGCGAGGCGGGCGTTCCGTTCTTTTCAATTAGTGGCAGCGAATTCATACAGATGTTTGTCGGCGTGGGAGCGGGGCGCGTGCGCGACCTGTTCAAGAATGCGAAGGAAGCGTCGCCGGCAATTTTGTTCATCGACGAGATCGATGCCGTGGGACGTCATCGCGGTGCGGGGCTTGGTGGTGGCAACGATGAACGCGAGCAGACACTGAATCAAATTCTTAGTGAGATGGATGGGTTCGAGCCGACGGAGTCAGTGATTGTCTTAGCCGCGACGAATCGCCCTGATGTGCTCGATCCGGCCTTGCTACGACCAGGACGATTTGATCGGCACATCACCGTCGATCGTCCGACCCTGAAGGGACGCATTGCGATTTTTGGGGTGCATGTGAGAAACGTTCCTCTGGCCGATGACGTCGATATTGAGCGACTTGCCGCCGGAAGTATCGGTCTAACGGGCGCGGACATTCAAAACCTTGTTAATGAGGCGGCCCTGTGGGCGACTCGTCACGGCAAGGACAAAGTTGAGATGGAGGACTTTGAGCACGCTAGGGACAAGGTGCTGATGGGAGCCAAGCGGGAGGAAGTGCTGACGGGCAAGGAAAAGGAAATGACTGCCTATCACGAAGCGGGGCACGCACTGCTGGCGTGGATTGTTCCCGGCGCCGATCGCGTGCACAAGGTCACCATCGTGCCGCGCGGACGAGCATTGGGTGTAACGCAGCTTGTCCCAGATGAAGATCGCCTCAACATTAGCGAGAATGATCTCAAGGCTCGACTGGTCTTTATTCTTGGAGGTCGAGCGGCCGAGAAGATGATCTACGATGAGTACAGCGCCGGGGCTGAAAACGATCTCTCGGAAGCGACCAAGCTGGCGCGACGGATGGTGTCGCACTGGGGAATGAGCGAACGACTCGGACCGGTTGCTTATCACACGTCGGAAGAGAATCCGTTCCTTGGTAAAGAATTTCACAGTGAACGGCAGTTCAGCGAGCATACGGCACAGGTGATCGACGAAGAGGTGGCCCGAATTCTGCACGGCGCGGCGGAGAGGGCGACTCAGCTCCTACAAGAAAATTCGGACAAGCTAGAAAAGGTGACCCGGGCGCTCATCGAAGAGGAAATCCTCGACCGCCAGCAGATCGAAGAATTGATCGGGCCCTCGGTCAATGCGGTGCATGAAGGCAACGGTCAGGCAGGGACAGGTGAGGGGGCATCAACCGAGGAATCGGTGTGATGTCGTCATCGGAGGTCAGCGCAGGCGAGCAATCGTTGTCGCAGGCAGGCAATTGTCGGGTTACGGTACGCCCTCCGACTTCCGGGTGGATTGCCAGTGTTGTCTTGTTGTTGCTCATCGAGCTTTGCCTGCTCACTGCGGTTGCCGAATTCTCCCGGGGGCGAATGAGCTATTTGGCGAGTCCGCGGGTTGCGACCTTCGTTCTCATGACGGCGGTTCTCACGCTCGTAATTTGTGGTGGTGAGCTACGTCAGGTCGGGCGGGCCGGCAATCGGGCTCGCTGGTTCTTCTTAACGACCAACGTAGTCATATTTGCGTTGTTCTTCTTATGGACGGACTGGCTTGCCGGCGCTGGTTTGCATATCGGCAATGCGCTCGCCTCGACGTGGGCCTGGCCTTTGGGCGGTTTGCTGGTGGGAGCGACGGCGCTGTTGATCTGTTTTTCTTTTCGCGGCCTCGTTGCCTGGTTGCGCGATCATTGGCATCACGTTGCCGCTGCGGCAATCATTTCGGTCACGTTCGTCATGTATATACACGGCATCCAACGACTCTGGGGCGTGACCAGCTCTTCGACCGCAGGTATCGCTCAAACGGTGCTGCAACCGTTCCAGCAGGGGGATGTTCGACGTTACCAAATCGACCCCTACAACGTCTTGTTAGGCAGGTTGCGGGTCACGCAATATTGCGCGGAGATGGAGTCGTTGGTCGCGTTCTGGGTGGTCGGTCTGACGATGTTGGCTGCCTATTGGCGCAGCAGTCGGTGGATCCGAATGCTGGCGGTGTTAATTGTTGGAACGGGGCTCATGTACCTGATTAACGGACTTCGGCTGGCCGCGATCGTGGGAGCTGCCGAGCTAACGACCGATGCACAACTAGCCGTGCATCTGGCGCATTCACGTATCAGTGGGGTTCTGTTTCTCGCACTTTCGGTGCTGCTGTTGCGAGTTACGCGGCGCTGGTGGCGACGATCGGAGGCTCCGACATCGACGGTCGCGGAGGCCTAATTGGATGTCGAGGTTGCATTTGTCGCCCTGAATGGGAGAATGGACGACAGAATAAGGCGAAAACGGGTCGATGAGAGATGCAGGGCGAGAGATTCTACTAAGTGAGTAGCTATGTCTTCGGGACAGGAGAAATACGAGATCGCGGGTGCCTCGGAATGGGCCGAGGCGACGCGGAAACGGGTGGCTCAGATCGCGCGGCTGCCATACAGTGTCGTGATTACCGGCCCTGTCGGATCAAGTAAGCGGTACGTGGCTCGTTGTCTTCACGAGCAGAGCCCACGTAGTGGCAAGCCGTTTGTGCCGGTTGACTGTGCTTCGCTACGAGGCGAAATGTTCATCAGCCAGATGTTCGGGCATGAGGCGGGGGCGGTGTCGACCGCAACGGGCGCTGGCCTCGGATCGCTTCGCGCGGCCGATGGCGGAACGATTTTTCTTTCCCGGATCGATTCGCTTGGACTGGAGGAGCAGGAACGATTGCTCTACGTGGTGAGTGCTGGACGGGCACGTCCCATGGGAGTCGCGCAGGCCCTCGATGTCGATGTCCGTTTCATTGCGTCTTCATTGGGCGATTTGCAGAAAGAGGTGCAAGGGCAATGCTTCTTGCCGGAACTCTATGCGCGACTGGAGGCGGTTTCGCTGCACACGGTTGAGTTGGCCAGTCGGCCTGAGGACATTGCCCCTCTTGCCGACGCGTTTTTGGACCAGATGGCCTTGGATATGAGGCAGCCGGCAAAACGTCTAGACGCGCGGGCCCTGGCGAAGTTAGCTTCCTACGATTGGCCAGGGAACGTGACGGAGCTGCAGCGCGTTGTGCAACGCGCCGCGGTTGACGCGTCACGAGGGGTCATCACCGTCGATGATCTTCCCGATCTGGATAGTAGCCAGTAAACAGGCAGACGCTCTCGGCTCGGGTGGCATTGGGCCGTTATTCCAAGCTGCTCTGCAGTCGTTCCGCTTGGCTGCGATAGGCGAAGAGTGCTTTGCCCATGAGGACTTGCTTGAGGATGGCTTTCGCTTGTTCGGAGTCGCCAACCTCGACCATCACGCTTGCCAGGAAGAAGCGAATGTTGCTGTCGCGGGTTCGGGAGACGGCCTTCAGGGCATTGATGCCTTGCTCTCGCTGTCCGATTTTGAAGAGAATGTAGCCAAGCGTCGCCGTCGTAAACGGATCACGCTGGTTCTTGGAGAAGTTTTCTCTGGCCATGCTGAGGGCCATCGTCGTACTGGTCGCGTCGCCCAAGTCGAGGCGGACCAAGGCCAGGTGATTTCGGATTGCCGTGGAGTCCGGGCGAAGTTTCTGACATTCAACGAATAGGTCCTCTGCCTTTTCGAGCTCTTCGGCATTCTTCATCGCCAAACCGAGCAGGAACTTGGCGTCGACATTTTCTTCGTCGAGATCGACTGCCGACTGGGCGTGACGAATCACGCCTTCGGCGTCGCCCTGTTTCCAGAGCCACTGAGCGTAGCGTAGTTGGGTATTGGAATCCTTGGGGTACTGTTGGATTGCGGCAACCCACCACTCCTTCGTTTTGGCGGCATTCGTTTTTGGGTCGTCTTCACTCTGGTTTTCATCGTAAAGCAACGCGATGGCGACGTACGGCTTCAGTACCGAGTCGTCCTGTGCGTAGGCCTTTGTCGCTTCCTCCAAGGCTTTGCCACGTGCTTCTTTGGTGCCCGTGTGGAAGAGGCTGCGGGCGTATCGATAGCGTACGTTCGCTGCCGTGTCGTCCAGTTTGAGTCGACTATCCCATTCTGCCGTTGCTTCTTTCCACTGCTTGCGGTGCTCGTGAAGTAGTGCCCGAATCGTATGGTAGCGGAGCTGCATGCTCTGTTTGCGATCCGCATTTGCGGCAAAAGATCCGACAAGCTTTTCAGCCGCATTCAGCAACAAGTCCGTTTCGGCCAGACGCCGCTGCGAGACGGCCACACCGGCAAGCATCAGGTAGGCATCGGGGTCATCGGGGGAAGCAAGGATCGCGTCTTCGAGTGCCTGGCGATGGGCCGCTTGATAGGCCTGCGGCGGCTTCTGGGCGCCGTAGATGATTGCCAGTAGTACTTCGCCCGGCGGCAGGTCGTCGTGCTGCGCGGCCAGGGCCTTGAGTTCCTCGAGTGCCTTCTTTCCCTCACCTTGGCCCAACGTCTTGAGTACGTCTTTAACTTCCGGATGACGATTGACGATCGAATCCAGCGACAAGTTACTTTGAGTCGCGTCGTCCTTCGCGTCGACAGCATCGGTCCCCTTGTCTTCACCCGCGACTTCGCCCGTCGCCGCGGGCGTGTCTTCGGCAGGCTGGGCGAGGACTGCCGTGACCGGCATGACACACGCGACAAGGAAAGCTAGAGGTAAGAGGTAGCGGAACCAAGTCGAATCACAACGGCGTGCCATATCAGAAATCCCCTTCACGGTTCGGTTATGCGACGTTTGATGTTCACAGAGAAGGGCCAGATCGCCGCTGCGAATAGGGAGATAGAACGGAGACTGCTCGAGAGCAATCACCAGCTGCGTTTACTGGCGGTCAATCGCCTCGCATCCCTCTCCAATCCATGGCATGGCCCGTAGCTCAATAGTCGCTCCTAAGCTAATACGTGTCAAGGAGCAGGGCCTTCAAAGCGCGACTTCCGCAACGCCTAATACCGAGAAAAGTGGCAGAACTGTTGCGAATGGTCGCACGAAAGGAGTGCCCCTAGCCAGGACCGGCACAGGGACCCGGACGAAGGGCCACCGGCGGCGGAGTGGGCCGCGTGGACACACCTGTGCCCCATCAAAATACAAACGGTCGACACAGCCATTCTGCGTCGACCGCTTGCGTTGATTGTTACTAGCCGTCGCGTGCACGCGACCGGATACGAAGAGGGCTAGCGAGTTCTGGTTCCCCGCTCCGGTCGTTCTGCGACCTGAGGTGGCAGTTTGGCCTTCTGGGAGTCCGCTTCACGGACGATTGCTTCGGCGGCAGGTGTGTCGACCGGGCTCGCGTCGACAGGTGAGCCAGCGGCCGAGTATTCAACGCGCTGAGACACCTGGCCCTTCGCATTCCACCAGATCCATGCCCCGTGAGGAGCGCTGGCCAGGTATTCGCCGTCGATTGACTTCTGGCCGTTGGCGTGCCACCAAGTCCAGCGACCCGATTTTTGACCGGCGAGGAAACGCCCTTCTGCCGAGCGTTGTCCGTTTTCGTACCACCAGGTAAGCGTTCCGGTGGGCAGGTCGTTCTCGTATTTGCCTTGCATGCGGAGTTGGCCGTTGGTGTACCACTCCTTGAAGTCGCCGTGTCGTTCGTCTTGGCCGATCGTCTTGAAATTCGCAAAGCGAGCCTTGCTCCAGTCGTCTTGGCCTACGAGCTGCTGCTTGGCTAGGAGGTAGACTCCCTCTGTCTTCTTGACGCCCTTGACGTAGTTGGTGGTCTTGGTGGCCAGGCGGCGTCCATTGCGGAACGCTTCCTTACGGACGATGGTGCCGTTGGCATTCCAGGTCGTTGCCTCGCCCATTAGCTCGCCGTGTTCGAACTGAACCTGTCGCTTCTTCTTGCCGTTGGGGAACCAAGTTGTCCAGGAGCCGTGGCGGAGGCCTTCGGCATAATTCCATTCACCGATTTTGCGATCCTGGCGATCATGAATCGACCAAGCTCCGTGGAGTTGACCCTCTTCAAAGTTGGCGACCGAGACGAACGGGCCTTTGAATTGTTCGAAGCCAGCTTGGCTGAAGATTTTGGATTCACCCTTGCGAAGCCAGGCTTTCCACTGTCCTTGTCGTTTGCCATTCTCATAACGACCTTCGGCCAGCAATGTTCCGTTCTGGGCACGGTACTTCCACGTCCCATGGTTGACATAGTTGTCGTCGGCGTCTCGGATCACTTCCCGTTCGATCTTGACGGCGCGATTCGGATAACGCTCCCGAATGACCTCCACGTCGAGCGCTGCCTCGTCGGTCGTCGCTTCGTCGATCGCGACCTCGTCGGCCCTTGCCTCGTCGACCGTGACATCCTGGTCGAAAGCGGGAGATTCGACCTCTCCGGTGAGGACCGGTTCTTGGGCGGTTACTTCTTGGGTATCGAACGCCGGTGCGATCAGTGCACCCGCCATGACGGCGCCACGGGCGAACATGTTGAGGGAGAGGATCCGCTTCATGACTGGCTCCTTTGTGCCTTGCGGGACAGGCCGAAGTCGGCCTTCGGCACCACCATGGGGTGCCAACGTGGGTGTGTTCGTATTGAGGGCGATAGGGTATGCGCACCCGTACATCTACGGGCTCACACATTTGGTATCGAGACCAAGTTGGTGCGGCCTTTAGCAATTGTGCGGGATGTGCGTAAACTCGGGGAAACGCCGGATAGTACGCAAGCGCGGAAAGCAAGCATTGCAGCGGCAGATCGCATGCATGCGTTGCTGGCAGGGGGGCTCGTGGGACGATCTACCTACAACGCCCGATTGCGGTTGCCTTCGCGCTTGGTGCAATGGGTGGGAATGGAGATCCGTCGATCCTTGACGGCACCGGCTGCTCTAAGATTCGGGACTTGCCGGTCAGTGTGACGTGCGGCGAAGACTATTCGGCTGCGTCCGATTCGAGTTTCTCTTGCTCGAGCTTCTTCAGTTGCTCCTCAAGCCGCTTCTGGGTTTCACGAAGCTTCTCGATTTCTTCCGTGATTTCTTGGGATTTTTTCTGGCTGCTTTCCAGAGAGTCGATTGCCGATTTGAGGTCTCGGTTGACTACAAAACGGCGTTCACGTGTCTTCCGCTGCTGAAGTAGCCGAAGCGCTTCGGCATTCTCAGTTTGTCCGAGTGCTCGCGCGGCCGCCCGACGAACCCGTTGCAGCGGGTGGTCGAGTTGCTCCCCCAGCTGCTTGATGATCTCGTCATCGTCGGCCCCAAGCTTCGCCACGGCGTTCATCACGGCCGCACGTCGATCGGCGTCGTCAGTGGTGTTGAATTCGTTAAGTACGGCTTCCTTGCCGGCTTCGTCGTCGAGATTGGCAAGCGAATCGGCAGCCGCCTGCAGGATGACCTCCTTGTCGCTGCGTAGTTTCAGCGCCGCCTTGAGATCTTTAAGACAATTCTTCTCGTCCGCCTTGGCCAAGGCACGCAGGGCGTCAGCAATGGCGTAGTAAGAGCGATCCTTAGCGATAATGTCTCGCAGGGTCCGGCGGACTTCATCCTCCTTGAATTCGCCGAGACCACTGATTGCGGCCCGGCGTACGTGGGCACGAGCATCATTACGGGCCAGTTCTAGTAGCGTGGTTCGAACGAGATCGTCTTCACGTCCGTGGAGTTTGTTGGTCGCTTCCTGGCGAACTCCGTAGAAACTGTCGGTGCGAGCCGCCTTGCAAAGAGCGGCTGTCACGTCCTCGTCATCTTTGTACTCCGCCAGCGCCTTGGCGCAGCGGATGCGGCAGAGCAGATGCGCGTCATGCAGCAGGCCGTCAATTCGCTCTTGCTTGCTCTTCTTGAAGTCGAGGGTTTTGAGGATCCAGTTCTTGGGGTCGAAATTAACCCGGCGGGGGCGTTCGTCGAAGCTGAAACTAAAGGTTTCTTCCGCCTTGTCGACGGTGACCTTGCGAATCAATGTTTGATTCGGCAGCACAAACTCTAGCTCCACCGGCATGCGGAACAGCGGGGTGCGGCCATCGACCTTTTGATTTTGCTTGATGGTCAGGCGTAACAGCTTCGACTCCTGGTCCCATTCCTGTTTGACTTCGTATTCCGGGAAGCCGCCATGGTGTAGCCATTGATCGAAGAACCAGTTGAGCGATTGGCCGCTCGCCTCTTCGATCGCGATTCGCAGATCGGCCGTTTCGATCGAACGGTTGGCGTTCTTCTTGACAAAGTGACGGATCGATTTCCAAAACAGCTCGTCGCCCAGGACATAGCGCAGCATGTGGAGAATGCGGCCCGCCTTGGCGTAGGTGTGTCCGTCGAACATGTCGAACGGGTTGCTGTAGCGGTAGCTGACGATCGGGCGACGAATGCGGCGATCGAGGCCCTGGTACCCCAGTTCCTCGTTGTAGATCTGCCAGTCCGCCTCGTCTTCACCCAGGTCATGGGCGGTCCAGCGATGCGTCATGTACACGGCAAAGCCTTCGTTGAGCCAGAGTTCTCCCCAGTCTTTGGCGGTCAGCAGATTGCCAAACCACTGGTGGACGATCTCGTGGGAAACGAGCGCTTCACTGTTGCGATCGAGGTAGGCCCGCTCATCGTGCAGGAAGGAAAGGTTGATTGTCGTTGCCGAGGTGTTCTCCATGCCACTCCAGACGAAGTCCTCGACGCTGATCTGGGCGTATTTCGCCCAAGGATAGCGGTACTGCAGCTTCTCGGAGAAGAACTCGATCATGGCCGGCGTTTTGCGATACGACCAAGGAGCGTCGGCCAGTCGGCCTTTAGGCACATAGGAGACGATCGGCAGTCCATCCCATTCTTGTCGATAGGCTTCAAACTCTCCGGCGATTAAGGCCAGAAGGTAGGTGACATGTTGGGCCCGTTGTCGCCAGTGCCAAGTTTGCGTGCCATCGTCGTTGAGTTTCTTGTTCTGCAGCGTTCCGTTGGAGAGCACCAGGAACTGCTTTGGCACGGTGGCGATGATCTCGCTCGTAAGTCGATCGGTCGGCGAGTCGACGCTCGGGAACCAATGCCGCGAGTATTCTGGTTCGCCCTGTGTCCAGGCGATCTTGGGACGATTCGGATCCATCTCCGTGGGGCCGATGAAGTAGAGTCCGTCTTGCGGATTGGTGCGATAGTCGATCGAGACGACGACCTTGTCCTCGGCCTGCAATTTTCGGTCGAGGTCGATGGTGAGCTTATTGTCGGCGGTCCGGAACTTGAGCGGACGCGGCTGCGAGGTCGCTCCAACTTCGCGGATTGTGACCTGCTTGATCTCCATTTCCGCCGCGTCGAGCTCGAGCGTTTCGGTTGTATTGAAGGGGCTCAGAGTGATCTGTGCCTGTCCAACGAGTTCCCGCTTGTCCCAGTCGAGCTTTAGGTCCAGGCGGATATGGTGCTGGTCAATATTGCGACTGCGCACACTTCGCTTCTCGGCTGTGAATGGGCCGATGCGATCCTCGGCGCTGGCCGCCGTGCAGACAGCGAACAGTTGGCACAGCAGCAAGGAGAACGTTAGGACAGGCGCGCGGTCCAAGACTCGTAGCATCGTGGGAGTTTCCGTCGAGAGGATTCGTGGGGTGGGGCGTTGGAGCGAGAGCGAAACGAAACTCGCGGCCGGCAATTTCGCCGTTCGCGGGAGGAACACGTCACATTTCGCTGGCGTGCCCTCTATATCATAGCTGCCATTTGGGCACCCGGAAACTGGGACGACGGGGACCGAAATGCCGGCCGAACGGGCCTCAAGAGCCCACAGTTAAGGCCTTAACGCCTATGGCGGTCGTAGAAAAGTAGCCCTGCAATCGTCTTCGCGTCGCGGATCTCGCCCGTATCGATCATCGTCAGCGCGTCGTTCCAGGGGGTTGGAACGACTTCAATTTGTTCCCCTTCATCCAAGTTCATTTCGCCCGGCGTGAGGCCGGTGGCCAGGAATAGGTGCATCCGTTCGTTGAGAATGCCAGGCGACATATAGAACTCGTGCAATTTTTCGATTTTGGCGGCCCGATAGCCGGTCTCTTCTTCCAGTTCACGATGCGCACACTCGAGCGGGTCCTCGTTCGGCTCCAAGGTGCCTGCCGGCAGCTCGATGAGCGTTTCATCAACCGCCACGCGGTAGTTGCGGATTAGGTAGATGCGCCCACCATCTCGAAGGAGCCTGTCATCAAACCTAGGGATAATCACGACCGCCCCGGGATGCAGGATCACGTCGCGTGATAGCATGGCTTTGCCGGAGGGCTGTTGTTTGCGACGAACCACGCGGAAGCGACTTGATTCATGCAGGATTTCGTCGGGGTTGGACACGATCTGCTCCAAGAATGGTGGACCTTAATGAAGATTGTTTGCCGCACCTCTGGTGTGCTGGTAAGATAACGGGTGCCCTGGGAGCGTCAACGGTCGGTGCTCAGCTCGGCATTTCGCGGAACCTTGCCGCGGAACGGAAGCCCTCGGTCTGTTTGTCAGGAGTGATCTCGCGTGCGTGATCTTTCGGAGAGCAGCATCGGCGTCGGACGCTGGTTGGGGATTCCCGTTCGCCTGCACTACTCGTGGTTCATCGTCGCCCTGTTCGTGATGTATGTCGCGACACACGGTCCCGGGGCGGGGCATGGTGCCTATGGCGTGTTGTGTCTCTTGATCTGGTTCGGCTGTGTCGTCTGGCACGAAGCGTGGCATTGCGTCACGGTTGCCCGAGCCAATGAGATCACCGAATCGATCGTGCTGACGCCGATTGGGGGACTGGCAAAGTGGAGCACGTTCTCCTCGCCGCGCAGTGAAATCTTTGCCGCGGGTGCCGGCGGCTTCGGAAATGCTTTCGGTATGGTGCTTTCCGCCTGCATGATCTACGCCGTGAGCGGAAGGCTCTCCTGGCAACTCTTAAACCCGCTTTACCCTGTTGGCCTGATTGGCGACGGTGGTCCCCTGTTGGCGGCGGCCAATATGGCGTTCTGGGTGAATTGGGTCCTGTTGCTCATCAATGTGATGCCGACGACGTCCACCGACGGAGGTCGCATCCTCAATGCATTGATGTGGTCCTATCGGCATCAGCGGCAACTCTCGGACGGTCTTGTCCTGAGTTCTACGCTCGTCGTCATGTTCGGTCTCGTAGTGCTGGCAATCATTCTTAGGGATGCGCCGGCCAATGTCGCTGTGCCAGCTTGGCTACCGTTGATAGGCTTGGCACTGTTCTTCGGCTTCCATGCCCTCGATTGTGCTCGCGATCCGGGCCGCGAGGAAGAGCTGGAAGATGTACTTGGCTACGACTTTTCGCAAGGCTACACGAGCCTGGAGCAACAAGTCGATCGACCCGCCAAGCCGGCTCCCAACTTTCTGCAGAGTTGGTTTGCACGGCGTCGACAACGCAAGGAGCTCGAGCGTCAGCATCAGGCTCACGAGGACGATCTGAGAGCTGACGTTATCTTGGCCCGACTGCATCGGGAAGGAATCGAGTCGCTTTCGCCGGAAGATCGGGCGCTCTTGGATCGCGTCAGTGCCCGCTACCGTGAGCGGATCGAAGAGTAGCTGGTCCGTTCTTGTCGCTGCTGCGCGGCCCTCTACTCTTGTTGGACGGAACGGCCTATGCCGTTACATCCGTTCTAGTCAGTGCAATTGCGCTCAGGGTTGGCCAAATCGTGGCAAGAATCTGCGAACCTGAGTGGAATTTCGCTGCGCTTTTTGCCTCTTGCGGGGGGCGAGGTACTCTTTTCTGGACTCCGTTGTAGGCCAGTTCCGGTGAGCCTACGCGCACAGGTGTGTGTCGGTGCGGAGTTCTTCCAGGTAACCGCCTCACGAAACGAATTTGCAAGATGCAGACAGAAGCTCCCACCTCGAATAGTCACGAGAACGGCGTTCTTGAAACAGGAAACCCCGCTCTCAATTCAGGAACGCCGTCGGCCGAGCCATTCTATTCGGCTACGTTATCGCAACTGACGCAGTATTTTGGCGTCGAGTTCTCCCTCTTTCAGGGCTCGACCGGCGACGCGCTGCAGATGGCCGCCGATGCTGGCCAGCGAGATTGGTCGCGTCACAACGAGCTATTTCGTGCTGTAGCCGAACGAGGCACGGCCGAGCTGGTCGAAGAACGGACCTGCACGATGACGTTGGCCATTCCCTTCTTTGCTGAAATGCAGGATAGCGAAGGGCAGGAGTCTGCCACCCGGGAGACGTTCGTCGCGGTGGCCGATTTCCGATCCATTCACGCTCCGCACGACGCTCAAGCCGCCGCGTTCGCCGCAGAGTTAAGTATGCCTGAAGAGGCCGCCGTCGCCTGGCTTGGCGGCCGGGCCGCCTGGGACCCTGAGGCCCTGTCGCGATTTGCCGAGCTGGCCGTTTCCAAGCTAGGCACGCTCCCGCGACTCGAAGTCATGCAGCAGAACGTCGACGATCTGTCGCACAATCTCGCTGCAACCTACGAAGAAATCACACTGCTCTACCGCCTGACAGAGAATCTGCGAATCGGAGAGGATCCCGCATTGCTCTGGGAAGCGACTCTGAAGTGGCTTGCCGATGTCGTGCCGGCGGACGTGTTCTCGATTCGATTTGATCAAAGCCATCTGGCCGAGGACGAAGAACCGAACCTGCACGATGCCACCTTGTGTATCGAAGGTGCCGCTCCCGTGGCCGACGAAGTGCTCGGTGGGTTGACCGAAAGATTTGGGCGAAGCTGTCTTGAACAGCCGTTGGTGGCCAATTGCCAATCGTTCGACAACGAGTCGTGGTCATTTGAAGACTTGCACCAACTGGTGATGGTCCCGATTCAGACCAACGAACGTTGCTTTGGATACCTGTTGGCCGCCAACCATGCCGACGGCTCCGAGTTTGGCACGGTCGAAGCCCGCTTCATGTCGAGCGTTGCTTCGATTCTGGCAATCCACTGCAGCAATATCGAACTCTATCGCGAGCAGGCCGAGTTGATGGCCGGCATCGTGCGGGCGCTTTCCAGTGCAATCGACGCCAAGGATCCGTATACCTGTGGTCATAGCGATCGCGTCGCCCGGTTTGCGGTTCGCATTGCGGAAGAGATGGGCCTGCCGCTTCATGAGCGAAACACCATCTACCTTTCCGGCCTGCTGCACGATGTGGGTAAGATCGGTATCGCCGATAGCGTGTTGCGTAAGCCAGGTCGGTTGACCGACGCGGAGTACGAGCACATTAAGCTGCACCCGAGCCTCGGTCACAAGATCCTCAAGGATATCAAGAAGATCGAACACATCCTGCCAGGGGTGTTGCACCATCACGAGGCCTACGACGGTACTGGATACCCCGAGGGACTCACCGGCGAAAATATTCCGCTGCAGGCTCGCATCATTGCCGTCGCCGACTCATTCGACGCGATGGGAAGCGATCGTCCCTATCGTCGCGGAATGGAATCGGAAAAGGTCGATGCGATTCTAAAGCAGGGTTCCGGCCAGCAATGGGATTCTGAGGTGATCGACGCTTTCTTCCGCGTTCGCGACGATATTCGACAGCTCGCCGAACGGGAGCGAGACGCATTGCGGGTCGATTCCAATTTCTGGACGTAGTGGTGTCCTCGGGCCAAGTATCAGCTTCCTCTCATCAGGGCAGGGCGTCGTGGCTCCGCCCTGGTGATGATGTCTGATTTGATCTAGGGTGAGTGGACGTTGCTAGAATGACGTTGGGCTCACGCGAGCGTGGGCAGCGATGCGTCAATGTCTCTCCCTTTGGTTTATCTCATGGCGCGGCTGGAACACGATCGTGAAGACCTGCTGGCGGAGGCAACCGCGCTGGTCGAACGGATCGAATTGCAGGTGGCCAGTGAAGCGGAGCCGGTCGTCGTAGGCTTTCGCAGCAATGGTGCCGCGAGTGTTTACTTTGGTGCCGACCCCGCATACCACTTCAATGCCGACAGACAGCTGCGACGAGCATTTGCCGTTGGTCTGCTTTACAAGGCGGAGCAAGGCAGGCTCGTGTCGCTAGAACGGGAGCGAAGCGAGCAGGCGACGTCGCTGTTGCGTCGCGAACTGAATGAAGATGCTCAAGCGGATTTCTTGCTCACGATGCGAAAGCGTATCGAAGGACTGGGCGTCTTACTTGCCGCGGGGCAGTTCACGGTCGTTGGCCAGGTGCCCGAGGGCGCGGCAATTATCGATCGGGTAAAGGGTGAGTTGGCTACTCTCGCGACCGCTGCGGTAGCGGCAGCTGCTCGCGTTGGTTGAGTGGTCCCGTGCTTCTTGGGCGCAGAGTCGCCTCAATGGTTATCGCAAACCGGAGGGGGGCTAGAGCGGCCGGGCGACCACTTCTGCTTCGCCGTCGGCGGTGGTGAGTCGGGTGCCGGGGCTCTCATGTCCGCGTCGCACGTAGGCCAAGGCAAGCGGAGCGTTCAAACGTGGCGAGAATACGGCCGACATGATCTGTCCTACATCGGTGCCTTCGTGTTGCAGCGTCGTTCCGGCGGCCGGGATGGTTTCGCCTGCAAGTCGCACGCCGCGCAGAATCTTGTTGACGTGTCCCAGGGCATCGATGCGCGCCACCGTTTCTTGTCCCAGGTAGCAGCCCTTCACAAAGCTGATGGCGGTCGCGTCGCGGTCAACTTCTTGCGGTAGGTTGGCGTCCGTGATGTCGTATCCGTAGAGCGGGTAGCCAGCTTCGATCCGCACGGCATTCACGGTGGTTTCATCGCAGACCGCGCCACCGGCGGTCGCGAGCGCGTTCTGCACGTCCTCCGCGTCATCTCGCGAACAGCGAAGGCTGAAACTGTTTTGGCCGACCATGGCGGTACGGCAGAGTGTGGTGTCGTGTCCGCCGATCGTCGCCTTAACGTGCGAGAGCGTCTCCGACGGTGGTGCCAGGCCAGTCAGTTGTTCAAGCATGCCCGCGGCGGACTCGCCCGCGACGACCAGTTCCGCCCACTGGCCACTGCGGTCGACGAGCTGCACGTCTTCGCGGATCAGGTAGCGATCCAACTGCCCCAGGATCGCCTCCGCCTGGTTCGGCGCGGATGTGAGGATGATTGCGTCCTCTTCGCAGTAGCAGTTAACGAAGGCCAGGATCTTACCCTGCACATTCAGTAGAAAGGCTTCGCAGCCTTGGCCGGTTTTCAAGCCACGGATGTCGTTGGAAGAGAGGTTGTGCAAAAACGTGGCTCGATCGCTTCCGCGAATCTCCAGTAGCGTCGCGGTTTTAAGCAGAGCGAAACCGACTCCGCTGGTAAGGGCTTCGTAATCGTGGGACATCTCGAGGCTGTTTTCCTTGGAAGTAGGACATCCATGTAAATGATGTGTCGTTGCGGTCAATATCGGACGCGATGCGCCGTTACTGCCCATTGCAAAGCGGACCGCGGACTAGAGGCTATTCTGATGCCTCATCCTCGGCAAACTCGTCCTCGCAAAAGTCATCGCGGTTGGCGTCGTCCGAATCGTTCAACTCGGCGATGGCGAACTGAGCGTTAGAGAGCAAAATGCACGATTCGTGCCGTTGGCTGAGTCGATTGAGATCGGCCAGGTCACCGATCGGGGCCATGCCAAGATCTTCGACCGTCTCGTCATCCAGTCGACTGAGCAAATAGACAGGATGCTGTTCGAGAACCTGGAGTAACTGGATCGCGGCCGCGGCGTCCGTCGAGCGTTCTTTCTTTAGGTCCAAGATCATCGACTCCGCATCGCGAATGTCGACGAGTCGTTGCAACGCCGCCCCTGGCTGGCAGTCGAGCTCCGTGCAAATCGCGATTGCCCCCTCGTCCGTCACGGCCGTGCGAGCTGCGGAGATTGCGCGCGCGACGTTCTCCCAGGTTTGCGAGCGGCCGTCCCCTTCGATGCCGGCGATGACCAAGCTGGCGCGGCCTGGAATGGAGTAGTTCCAAAGCGTGTCGCAAACTTCCTTGCCGCGTCTGGCGACCGCGCCAGTTTCGCCGACCAGCGTTTCCAGCACTTCACCGCGACTGCCGGGGACCACCTGTACCGTCATGGTTACTCCCAAGAGCCTGGCTACCTCTTCGGTTTCACCTCGCCGGCGCCGTCGATGCGCGGCGAACTCCTCGTTGCTAGGAGCGTCGAATCGTTTGCGAGCCTCTTCGTCACTAAAGGCCGGATAGATTGTGCCGTGGACGCCGTGGTACCCCGTGGCGGATTCGAGACGCATGCAGCCAACCGGTAGTACGAACTCGGCATCGACGATGGTGCGGTTGATGTAGATCGACTTGCCTTCGGCCGAAACGCCCAGGTACGCTAACTCGTCTCGATCAGTTGGGTCGTGTACCTTGACATCGATTCCATGGCCAGTGACCGATTTGATCGAGGTTGCCACTTCGCTGGCCATGCTCGAATTGCCGCAGACGAGGGTAATGCCCGTCGGATCGATCTTGGCATCGATGGCCGCTTGCACGACTCCCACAGCGAGCTCCGCAACCTGGGGTAGCTCGTCGTCCAGGACGATTGCCAGGCGGTCGTCCGGCAGCACGCATTCTGCGAAGGCGGGGAACTCCAGCGGACTGATCAGGCCAGCCGCGACGGCTGCGGCGGGATCATCGATCGGTTCGCTCATCGGCCGGCCGCAGTCGGCAAGCAGGTTTTCCTCCGGTATTTCCAGAGTGACTTCCGAATCGGAACCGTATTTCAATACCGCGGTCATGTGCCAGCCGTTTTACAAGGTAAACTCGAAGAGAGATCAAAGAAGCGGCCACAAGAGTGGGCGACGCCGCGACCGATTCATCATAGGTGCCGGTCAAAATCGGGGTCAAGAAGGCGAGCTTTACGTATCTGCCGCGGATGCGAATAATCGACGGCAGGCAATCAGGGTCGCCGGCCAACCCGAAGCGACAGCGGTCCCCTTTGGGCGGCCCTTCCCCAGAAGGCTTAGCTTGAGGATTTGAGAGCCGAGGCGAGGGAATTCCCCGTTGCCCTTTTAGGCCAATTCCCTCGGCGGTCCATCACAGCGAACGAGTCTTGCAGAACGGAACATCCACGATGTCGATATCCAACGCGAATGATCTTACCGGCGGTCGAGCCCTCACCGGCAAGCGAGCCTGGCTCTTTGGCGGGGCGAACTCGCTGCTGGTGGCAGTTGCCGTTATTTTCGCTCTGACAGGAGGCGGATGCACTCGTGAAGAGAACCCGCTCGACAATGCGGTCGATAAAGAACAAATCGATGCTGCAAACAAGATTGTCGATTCGATGGTGGCGACCTATCGGGAGGCAACCACCTACCGGGATAAGGGCATCATCGAGTGGGATCTTCATCCGCCACGTGGCATGGTGCTACATGAACGCTATGCCTGCGCCCTGGAGTTTGCACGCCCGAATCGAATGCGTCTGTTGTTCGAGCCCGTCGGCGGAGGCCCCGTGGAGATTATTTCGGACGAGTATTACGTTCACGCGGCTCCAAAGTATTTCTTCAATCAGTTGGTGAAGTTCAAGACGCCCGAAAAAATCGAAGTTCCCGCCTTCTACGAAACGCAGGAACTTGTCGGCATGCTCCAGCCGACCGTCGCCAGCATGGTCATCAGCGGCAACACCCAGCGGTTCGCTTCGATTCCGCTTGATCTGCTTGCCGGCACAGAGCCGCTGAAGCTTCTTCGCTCGCAAGATAAGACGCCCCGTTTGGTGGAAGCCCGTACGATTGGTTCGCAAGTGTGCGATGGTGTCAGCTATCGCGTCGGGCAGCGAGAAATCACGCTTTGGGTCGGACAGAAAGATCACCTCTTGCGGCGGGTGCAGATTGCTCCAATCGAGCGCGTACGCGGCGCGATGCTCGAACGTGTTTCTGTTACCTACCACGATGCGGAACTGAACGTGACGGAGAATCCCAGTCGGTTTTTCTGGAAACGAACCGGCCATGAATATCTTGTCCGGCAGTTGGTGCCGCCCATCGTGGGCATGCCCGCTACCACGTCGCTGGAAGGACAGCAGGTACCAAACTTCCCCTTCGTTTTCGAGGACGGAACTCCAGGCGACATGGCTTCCTTACGTGGCAAAATCACCGTCATTGATCTGTGGGCCACTTGGTGCACTCCTTGTGTTAGGATGATGCCGCTCATCGACGAAGTCCGTAAAGCCTATGCTGACAACGATCAGGTGCAGTTTCTGGCAATCAGCTTGGACGAACCGAGCGAGATGCGCAGCGAGGATGTTTTCGCCAGGCTCCGTCAACTCGGAGTCGGCATCGCCGGCGCCCATATTCAGCAAGTGTCCTCCCAGGCGATCTACGACCAGCTGCGGTTCGACGGTATACCGGCGACCTTGGTGATAGGTCCCAGCGGTGCCATTCACTTTTTGCGGATCGGCGATCCCAAGATTAACGAAACGTTACGAAAGGTCCTCGATAGCCTGCTGACTTATCCGAAACGACTGGATGAACAACTCGTTGAGGACACGTCGCAGTCGATTCCGCTGCCGGTGTTGGGACTGGCGGAACCGAGCAAGCCTCGACATTGGACACTGGAGAAACTGTGGATGAATCAGCGGCTTGCCGCGCCTGGGAATATGCTCGTCGTGCCAGACGCCAGTGGAGAGGGCGAACGTATCTACGCCATCGACGGGACACGGTCTGTTGTCGAACTTGGCGCCAGTGACGGCAAGGTCAAGGCTCGCCATGACAATCTGGTACCCGAGGGTGCAGGTGTCACGGTGCTGCGATCTGGCATAACCAACGACGGTGCGCAACTGTTCGCTGCGGCTGGGCCGCAGTCGCAGGTGTTCGTCTTCGACGACGCTTGGCAGCAGAAGTTCGCCTACCCTGAAGAAGCGGGCGTCGGCAAGGTCTACGACGTGGCCATGGGCCATATTGCTCCAACAGAGGATGACGCCGCAGGTCAGGAGGCTGGCGACCTGGGCATCTTCGTTGGCTACTACGACGCCGCGGGAGTCCACGCGCTAACGCACGATGGCAAGAGATTGTGGCGAAATCGCTCGGTGGCCAATGTGGGTGACATCGCCGTAATGCCGGCCGTCAAGGATCAGCCCGGTTACCTTCTCTGTGTGAATCAGGATGGCAGTCTGCGTCCGATTGATGATCGAGGTGAGGGGGCCACGCCTTGGCGTCTCGGTGAGCGGGCGGCTCCCTTTGTGGCGATTGCGCCACAGGGAAAGGATGCGTCCGCGCGACCGAGCATCTGCGCGATCACCGTCGACATCTACGGCAGTCGTGTCGCCTTGGGACTCGACGAAGGCGGAAAGATGCGGTGGCATTACCCGTTGCCAACCGGAGAGCACGGCAGTTACCTCGACCCCATGGTGTTCGGCAAGCTGGACGGGGCCAACGCACCCGGCTACTGGTTCATCGCGGCAAAAGATGGCTCCGTCCATTGGATTCGTGAAGATGGCAAGAAGGACGACAGCTTCGCCACCGGTCGTCACATTTCCGGCATCGCCACGGCGACGATCGATGGGCGGCCTGTGCTGCTGGTCTCTGCCGACAAAATCGTCACCGCCTACGCGCTCTCGCCAAAGCCGACGGAGTAGCGGGGCTCGCCGCGTCTCGCACCCTTTGGTGTTACAGTCAGCCATGCCTCGCGAGCGACCTCTCACGGCCATTGGTGTCGCGTTCACCCCGTAGAGAATGTCGCTCTTTCCTGGTAGACTTCGCGGTTTGGATATTGCCTCTGTTTCGCGGTATGGACCGTGTAACAGTTCTTGCATTTGAAGTCCCTACAGCTGTTCAGGAGTACGTGGAAGTGGCCAAGAAGACGATTGCCGATGTCGATGTTTCCGGTAAGAAGGTGTTGATGCGTGTCGATTTCAACGTCCCGCTCGACGATGACCTGAATATTACCGACGATCGTCGAATTCGCATGGCGCTGCCGTCGATCGAATCGGTCGTCTCGCGCGACGGACAGCTGATCTTGATGAGCCACCTGGGGCGACCCAAGGGAGACGAGGGCGACGCCAAGCTGAGTCTTCGTCCGGCGGCCGATCGACTGGCCGAGTTGCTTCCGTCTTCCAGTGTGGCTTTTGCGACCGACACCGTCGGCGACGATGCCAGCGAGAAGGTCGGCGGGTTGACCGATGGCAACGTGGTCGTGCTGGAGAATCTGCGATTCAACGAAGGCGAGAAAAAGGGAGACGAAGCGTTTGCTGGCTCGCTGGCCGCCTTTGCCGACGTCTACTGCAACGACGCCTTTGGCACCTGTCACCGTACGGATGCCTCGATGGTCGCTGTGCCGGAAGCGATGGGCGACGCCGAGAAAGTTGTCGGCTTCCTGGTCGGCAAAGAAATCGAATATCTCAACGATTTGATCGAGAAGCCGGAGCGTCCCTTCGTGGCGGTCCTCGGCGGTGCGAAAGTATCGGACAAGATCAACGTCATCGAAAACCTGCTTGGCATCTGTGACAAGGTGATTGTCGGTGGGGCAATGGCCTACACCTTTGCTTTGGCCCAAGGCGGACAGGTCGGCGACAGTCTGGCCGAGCCCGACAAGGTGGACCTGGCCAAGCGACTGCTCGAAAAGGGTGGCGACAAGCTGGTGCTACCGGTCGACACTATCTGCGGTGACTCGCCTAGCCCCGATTGCAACAAACAGACCGTCGCTGCCGGTCAGATTCCTGATGGCTTTGAAGGTTTTGATATCGGCCCGGAGTCGGCCAAGCTCTTCTCCGAGATGGTCGCGGGCGCCAGGACTCTGATCTGGAACGGGCCGATGGGCTGGTTCGAGAATCCGCCGTTCGATGTCGGTACCAAGACGCTGGCCCGCGCGATCGCCGAGAGCGACGCCACCAGCATCATTGCCGGTGGCGACAGTGCCGCGGCGATTCAGCAGATGGGCTTCGCCGAGCAGGTGTCGCACGTCAGCACCGGCGGCGGTGCCTCGCTAGCCATGCTCGAAGGCCAACGCTTCGCGGCCGTGGATCTGCTTGACGAGAAGTAAGCGGTGCGCTCCTACGCGGGTGCCACTGGCTCCGCCAGTGCTGGGGGAAGGACGCAGGGCATGCTGTGCATGCGGGGAACCAGGGTTGTCGACCTGGGTGCCATGCTCACCCCTGGTGAGCATGCTTTTGTCGCATGTTAAACCACATGTCCACGCAAGCGTGGACATGGCACCCTCGGGGGCCGTCAGGCACAGCGTGACCTACGTGTTTGTGGCTCGTCCACTTGCTATAGAACGACGGCTCAGCAGGAGCTTCGCCCTCCCGGTCGATTTGCGACTCGCACGCTCGACCTCCCGTGGCATCAACAAGCCTCGGCAAAACGCCCCATTTATTGACCTCAAGTGCCGACTTGTGCCAGACTGACTCAAATCAGTCGGGGTACAAAGCTCACAGTCGATAATCGGCAGGAGGTGACGCGATGGGGTCGTTCTATCTAGGACGTCGGTGGCAGACGCAGTGGGCGAGGTGGAGCTTCCTTGCCATAACACTTTCGGTTCTCTCAGGCGCGAGTGCCACATTTGCTGATACCGATCCGGCAGAGATCAAGGTGGCCGCGCGAATCGACGCGCACCTGGCGGTAGGCGAGTTCGCGCCGGCACTGACGCTCGCGCAGGCAATGGACGCCGGCGAGCGTCGCGACTTGGCTCTTGGCAGAATTGCGAGTGCACAACGCCAGCAGGGAGTGCGTCGTGGTTCGCTCGCCACGCTTCGTCTCATCTCCGACGATCAGGTCCGCGCCCAGGTGGTCGATGATGTCCTCGCCGTTCGCTTTGAAGGGCAGCCTTTCCTCGCTCAGTTTGGTGATGATGGCGGTGGCAATGGTGGTTCGATCAATTCCCAGGCAGAGTTCGATGACGTCATCGGTTTGATCGAATCGACGATCGAGCCAGATACTTGGGAGGCCAATGGCGGGGCAGGGCGGATCGGTGAATTTGAAACCGGAGTCCGTGTTGATGCCGAAGGGGAACTTCATCGCGTGCTCCAGCTGGGCAGGCGTTCTTCGCTGGCCCGACTGCGGTCGGCAAGCTTGAGCGAGGGCCGCAATGACGATGTGCGGCAGCGCTCGCGGTTACGAAAGATTTCACTGCCGCGGATAGAGCGACAGATTCAATTGCAGATCGCCGAAGGCCGTGGTGCAAATGAGGTGATGCGCAATCTGGCCGGCATGGAACGAATTCAATACGTCTTTGTCTATCCGGACACGCGTGACTTGATCATCGCCGGCCCGGCTGGCGATTGGAAACCGGGCGACGGTAGCGGGCCGGTGTCGACTGAGACCGGGCGACCTCTGCTTCAGCTCGACGACCTCGTGGTCATGCTGCGAATGATGCGCGGCCAGGAAGAGATTCGATTCGGCTGTTCGATCACACCGACGAAAGTAGGCCTGGCCCGCACTCGTGAACTGTCCGAGCGAAGCCGTGGGACAAGGCTGGCCAAGGGCGAGGCAGCCCGCGAGCGATGGGTGCAGAGTATTCGCGACGCGATGGGCCGGCAGTCCATTGATATCTACGGCATCGATCCGCGGACCCGCGCTGCCAACGTGATCGTGCAGGCCGACTATCACATGAAGCTGGTCGGTATGGGGTTGGAACCAGGGGCCGGCGGGCTCAAGAGCTATCTCGACAGTATTCATCTCAAGGAAAAGCAGGCACCGCCGCCGCTCGGCGTGTTGCGTTGGTGGTTCGCGATGAACTACCAGGCGATTCACGCAACCGAGGAGGGCAATGCCTTTGAACTGCGAGGGCAGGGCGTGCAGGTGCTCGCGGAGAACGAGCGCGTGACGAAGGACGGCCGCCGCATTCACACCGGCAAGGCAGACAAGCTAACGGCCGGCTTTGCTCGCGGCTTCACCAGTAACTATCCGCGACTCATCGAAAAGTACCCGATGTATGCCGACCTGCAAAACCTGTTTGACCTAGCGTTGGTGGCGGCCCTGTTCAAGAAGCGGCAACTGCCGGAGCTGGTCGATTGGCGGCTCACCTGTTTCGACAACCCAAGACAGTATCGCGTCGCCCTGGGCGAGGCGCCGAAATCGGTGGCGAGTGTGATCAACTACCGCTCGTTCCCAGGCGGACAGATCATCGCCGGGGTCAGCGGTGGGGTCCGTGTTGATCCAGCCTCGCTCGTCGCGGACGATGCGATTCGCGTTAGCAACAGCGACGAGCTGGTACGCAACCGTGTTTACGCCAAACCGCCGAAAGAGATTGACCGCTGGTGGTGGGACTGAAGCCAGTCGCTGGCGAGTCTGAGTGCGGACGCTTCCCCGTTCGGATTGCGCTCAAGCAGATCGCCGCATTTGACGGGCCGCTTGTCGCTCGACGAACGCCCGATAGTCTTCCGGCGTGTCGATGCCGGCAGCGGCATGATCGATCACGCCGACGGAGATGGTGTGTCCGGCTTCGAGTACGCGAAGCTGCTCGAGATCTTCGAGCTGCTCCAGGTCCGTCGACGGTAGCTTGGTCAGCTCCAACAGGAAATCGCGACGATAGGCGTACAGCCCGATGTGCTGGTAGAAGTGGGGCTGGATGTCGGTCATCAGTCGGTCATCCCAACGTTTGACTGCGGGAATCGCCGCCCGGCTGAAGTAGAGAGCCCGGCCAAAGCGATCGAAGACGACCTTTACGCAGGCCGGGTCTTCCAAGGCCTCGCGATTGCGAATCGGTGCGGCCAGCGTGGCCATCACGGCCGTTGGTGTGTCTTCGAGTGCCTGAATCACTAGGTCGATGTGCTCGCCGGCCAGTTCCGGTTCGTCTCCTTGGACATTGACCACAATGTCGATGCCGGAAAGGGCGGCCTCCTGAGCAACTCGCGCCACGCGGTCGGTCCCGCTACGAATGCCAGGCTCGGTCAGCACGGCCTGTCCACCAAAGGCGACCACTTCGTCTGCGATCTCGCGGTCCTCGGTGGCCACGCAGAAGCCGAGTGGTCGCTTTGCTTCGCGGGCTGCCTCGTAGGAATGCTGGATCAGCGTCTTGCCTGTCTCACGAAGCAGCATCTTATTGGGCAGCCGCGTCGACTGGAGTCGCGCCGGAATGACCACGTAGCTAGTGAGTCCCTGGTGGGTGGAAAGATGTGTCATTGCCAGCTGCCTTGTCGTGTATTCGTTCCCGCATATACCTGTGCGGATATTGCCGATTGTTCGGTCAGAGCGGAATAATAGCCCCAGAGTGTGCGTTTCGCGTATAGCAAAATCTGATTTGGGAGCTTTGTGCGCCACACGAGCCCGAATTCGCCGTCTTTCCCAGCTTCTAAGTCGGGCGAAAAGTGTGCGTTCGATCGATCTTGTGGTACTCTAGTTAGATAGAGTTTTCGGCCCCCCAGGTCGGCGACTCGGCCGCTTTGGGGCTCGGGCGGTCACGGTTCTTTCGTATTTCAGGCCTTTCGCCTATCAGGTCAATCGACTTCGCAGCAGCGGCTTTCGCAAAAGAACGGCGAGTCTTCAAACTTCCATCGGAGTGCCAGTAGCGTATGTGTGGAATTGTTGGGTACATCGGGCCGCGTGAGGCAACGGAATTCTTGGTCGAAGGTCTGCGGCGGTTGGAATACCGCGGCTACGATAGCAGCGGCGTGGCCACGATCGCTGGTGACGGCGCCTTCGCGGTTTCCAAGTCGGCCGGTCGCATCGACAAGCTGGTTGCCAAACTGCGTGAAGCCCCCGCCGATGGCACCATCGGCATCGGTCACACCCGTTGGGCCACGCACGGTCCCCCTACGGATGTGAACGCTCATCCGCACGTGGGTGGCGAGAACACGGTCGCCATCGTCCACAACGGCGTGATCGAGAATTACAAGCAAATCAAAGAAATGCTCGAAGCCGAAGGCTACGAGTTTGCGTCGGCCACCGACAGCGAAATCATCGGACACCTGATTTCGAGTCGTCTGGCGGCGCAAGATACAGTTGCGTCGAATGGCGCTGAGTCTTCTTCTCCGGCAGAAGCCTACAGGGATCTGGTCGCCGCCGTGAACGAGTCGCTCGCCAAGTTGCGCGGCACCTACGGCGTGGCGGTTCTGTTTCGGGATCATCCCGACGTAATGATCGTCGCCCGTCGCGGCAGCCCGATGGTCATCGGTATTGGCGCCGGCGAATACTATGTCGCCAGCGATCCTTCGCCCATGGCGGGACACGCCGACAAGATCGTCTACCTGGCCGATCACGAGCTCGCGGTGATGACTCGCAATTCGCTCGACATCATCCATCGCGATCAGGGACACGTTCAGCCGGAGTTGCAAGAGCTCAATCTCGAAGAAGGCGACGTCGACAAGCAAGGCTACGAGCATTACATGCTCAAGGAAATTCACGAACAGCCCGAGTCGCTTCGCAACGCCATGCGTGGTCGACTTAGTCGAGACGATGCGACCGCCGTATTTGGTGGCCTGAATCTCGATGCTCAGCGACTTAGCCAAATCGATCGCATCGTGTTGACCGGTTGTGGTACCAGCTGGCACGCGGCCATCGTCGGGGAATACCTGATTGAAGAACTGGCTCGTATTCCGGTCGAAGTCGAATACGCCAGCGAACTGCGTTACCGCAATCCGCCGACCGACTACAAAACACTCGTGTTCGCGATCACCCAAAGTGGTGAAACGGCCGATACGCTGGCCGCTCTTCGTGAAATGAAACGTAAGGGCCATCCGACGCTCGCCATTTGTAACGTGGTTGGAAGTACCATCGCTCAGGAATCGGACGGAGGTATTTACCTCTACGCCGGTCCAGAGATCGGGGTCGCATCGACGAAGGCCTTCACTTCGCAGGTGACGACGCTGGCCATGCTCGCGCTTTACTTCGGTCGCTTGCGACATCTCAGCTTCGACGCCGGAACTCGAATTGTCGAAGAGCTGGAGAGTCTTCCCGGCCTGGTCGAGAAGGCGCTCGAGAACGACGCCATCGTCCGGCAGATCGCCGAGAAGTATCATCAGAGCAATAACTTCCTCTACCTCGGTCGGCAGTTCAATTTCCCGACGGCGCTCGAAGGTGCCCTCAAGCTCAAGGAAATCAGCTACATCCACGCCGAAGGCTATCCGGCCGCCGAGATGAAGCACGGCCCGATTGCCCTGGTCGACGAAAATACGCCCAGCGTCTTCTTGATTCCCAAGGGCTTCGTCTACGAGAAGGTCATCTCGAACCTGGAAGAGATCAAGGCTCGCGGCGGTCCGGTCATCGCCGTGGTTTGCGAAGGGGACGAAATCGCCTCCGACCTGGCCGACGACGTGATTGTGGTGCCCGATGCTCCCGAGTTCCTGCAGCCGGTGCTGATGAGCATTCCGCTGCAGCTGCTCTCCTACCACATCGCCGTGTTGCGGGGTTGCGACGTCGATCGCCCGCGTAACCTAGCTAAGAGCGTGACAGTGGAATGAGCGGGAGGGGCGAATACGCGTGATGGGCGAGTAGCCGCCCTGACGATGGGGATTTGTAGGCGATTATTACGTTCACCTACCCGTCGCGGAGCCGCAAATCCTTCGCCCATTGACCGAAATCGTGGCAGGTGGTAGGATCGCCGCTTCGATTTTGTCCAAAATAATCCGCCGCCCGCTGGCGTTACGCACCGGGCGAGCCTATCGAATCGAGTTGTCAGAGGAGACCGCTAACGTGGGATGCAGCGAACGCCAAAAAGAGATCAAACGACGCCGTCACCGCCGTAAGAAGATGGCTCAACTGGCCACCCGTGCGAAGAAGGCGACTGTTTCTGAGAAGAGCGTCATCGCCCACAAGGTCCGCGGTCTCACCCCCGGCGCGGAAGATATCATCACGGCTTGGGGTCTCGAAGCCCGCTAGTCGCGGTTGCTCTCACTCTCTCGAATCTTTGTCGATATGTCGCCGCTTTCTGCTGCGCGATTGTCGTCGGTCTCTTCGTTGGCACGTGGTTCTTCACGGCCACCAGATTCTTCTCTGACATTGGGCGAATCGCGATCTGGCGTGGTGCTGAAGATTAGCACCGGGAAGACTCGCTCGGGCAGCTCCCATCCCAGGCCGCGCAAAATATAGCCTGCCAACTGGAAATAGATATCGATCAAGGCGGCCGCGGCGATGGCGGCGAATGGGCCAGCGCATAGACCTCCTTTGATTGCGGTGTAATAAACGAAGTCGGTCCTGAAGGCCGGGTTGCCGTCGGCGTCCGTGTTTTCAATCAGGCCGACGATGGTTACCGCCACCACATGGTAGATCACTCCCACGATGAACGAAGCACGCAGCCGATACTTTCCGCCGAAAAGCGTCACTTGGGCCACGCCGACGGAGGTGAAAAGCCCGACCGCGAAGAAGAAGCCGACCGGTTGCACGTGCGAGAGTCGTAGCAGACCGAATAAGATCATGTAGCCCAGCACACAGACCATCAGCGTGGCCAGGCTGTAGCGTTGCGGACTTAGAGTGTTCTCGTTCACGGCAATGTCGCGTCTTCGCTCAAGGCTGTTACACAGATCGGCTCAGGGCTGCGTCTCGTTCCGCTTGCTCGCGGCGGCGTTCACGCTCGATCTCTCGCGCCGCGATCTCGCTGAACGAAAAGTACGTGAAGACGTCGGTCGGGCCGAAATTCAAGATGGGGTAGGCACGCCGGGGTACTTCCCAGCCCAGTCGACGTAAGACTTTGCCGGCGGTTAGGAAGTAGATGTCGATCACGAGCGCGGCCGCGAGCGCCGCGAACGGACCATAATACAGCGCCGCCTTGATCGATCGGTAGAACAGGGAGTCGAAGCGGAAGAACGGGTCGCTGCGGTTGCCAACGTAAACGATCAGGCCAACTGCCAGAAAGCAGTAGATCACGCCGCCGATGATCGAAGCTCGTAGCCTCTGTTGGCTGCGGAAGAGCGTCGCCTGCGCCAGGCCGACGGCGGTTGCTAGCCCTGCCGCAAAGCAGAAGGTGACCAGTTGTACGTTCCAAAGCCGTAGTAAACCGAACAGGATCATGTAGCCGAGCACGCAGATCATCAGCGTCGCCATTCGGAAGCGGTGTGGTCGGGAGGGGGCCAGCTCGGTTGCGGCCAATTTAGGGACGGGGCTGAGCCGCAGTGGATTCGCCGGCGTTGATGTTCGATCGAGCGGGTGAATCTCTTCCGCTTCGTGGGCGACTGCGTCGGCGGTTATCACGCTCATCGCGTTCCAGGACGCCACATCTGAAAACTCGCGACGGGGCCAACGCAGTGACGCACCGCACAACCAGAACCAGATGTCGATCAACAGGCCAGCGAAAAAGCCGACCAGGAAACCCAGGATGGTGCCCAGAACGAGGACGGCCAGCAGGGCACTTCCCACGTCTCGAGGTTCCGAATAGACCGGCGTAGCAGGTGGAATGACGATCGGATCGGGGGACAGTGCATACCAAGCGAGCGTACCGATGCCCCAGAGCACTCCCGTCAGTAAGGACGCAAAGATCGGGTGACGTCCGCCGAAGAGTGCCCTGCTGCCGAGACCTACCAGCAGAAACGGGCTGCCATAGAGGACGATTCTTTCCCAGGTGACCGGCATCTCCAGCCACATCCAACCGAACAGCACACCATAGCCGGCGACGCATATGAATAGCGTCTTCCGGTCGAAGCGTGGCAGGCGAAAGAAGGGTGTCGGCATGCTGGCGATGAGTGTGTTGCTGTGAGGGAACCTAATCGCGATCAAGCGGGTGAAGTTCGACAGGCAGTGCTACGGAAGCTTCCTCAGCTACCTCCATTTGCAACTCTACGGCGGTTGTTGTTTCAGTAGGGTCGTCGTCGGGCCATCGCGAAGGTCCGCCGCACAGCCAGAAGAAAATATCGATAAATATTCCTGTAACAACGCCAAGCATCGCGCCACCGGGCACTGCCATGAAGAGCAGCGGTAGCACGAATTCGCCTCGGGTTGGGGCCATAGCGACAGGGTTGACGTTGGGCTCATAGGTCACGAATGTGACCACAACACAGCCAAGTCCCCAAATTCCGCCCGATAGGAAGGACGCGACCAACGGGCGACGGCCGCCAAAGAACGCGGCACTGCCCAATCCGACGGTGGCAAATAGGCTGCCGACGACGACATACGTTGTTGTCAGAGAGTCGGCCAGACGCATCCAACCGAACAGCACGCAGAAACCGGCGACGCATATGAAAAGCGTCTTCAGGTCGAAGCGTGGCAGGCGAAAGAAGGGTGTCGGCATGCTGGCGTCGTGGATAGATCTATTCCCGATCGAGCGGATGAAGGCGATCGCCGTCCGTCGAGGGCGCTTCGTCAATGCTATTCGCAGCCTCAATCGATATCTTGCTTTCCCGATCCTCGACTGCCTGCGGCTCGCTTGCCTCTAGCGACGTCCATCCTAGCCGACGACGCAGTCGATCGGCCACCAGGAAGACGCCTGCGACCATGGCCCCCGAGAGATATCCGCCCAGGCAACCCAACAGGACGGCGACGAAAAGTATTTCCGAGGAATGGACCGACAACCGGATCGATCGCAGTTCGTGCGCTAGCACATGAGTCAACGTCAGTAGGACCGTATAGACAATGCCGATCGCCAGCGATGCCTCGCGCGGCTTTCGCCCGCCGAAAAGAACCGCTTGCCCCAAACCGACGGCCGTGATCAGGCCGGCGATCTTGAAGTAGGTCGTGGGGCGAATCCAGCCCAGCATTCCTGGCTGGGTCGACAGCAGACGCAGGCCGGCAAATAGGAACATGTAGCCGGCCACGCAGACGAATAGCGTCGCCATATCAAAGCGACGGGGTACGCCGTACGCCTTGCTCGGAGTTGTGGGTTGGCTGGCGGTGCTCATCAGACGGGTCCCGTGGCCGTTGGCGTGCGTTGATTCACTACCTCGACCCTAATCGGTCGTTAGCGATTTGGGCCAGCAGAAGGTGAATCCTCCCGGCTAGAAGGCCTTCGCAGTCGATCGGCAAGGCGAAACAACCCGGTCACGATCAGCCCCATCAGGCAACCGAGGATCGCCCCCTTACTGATTCCCAATACGAAGAGCATGACGGTGTCGAAGGGGTCGGCAGGCCCGAACAGGCCATCGCCGGTTACCTCATGCATGACGAAGTGCATGGTTGTCGTCGTCGAGAGTGCGCCCATAACGGCAGACGCGACCCAAGGGTGCCAGCTCTTCGTAAAAAGCATCTGCATAACCGCCACGCTGGTCAGCAGCCCACCAAAGAAAAGAAAGCCAAGTAGCGGGAAGCCGGCCAGCGTCATCAATGCAATGATCACGAGATACGCAGCGACAAACACGGCCAACGTGGTGGCGTCAAAGCGGCGTGTGCGTGTTGATGAGTTGTTGGGCATGCCGCTGATTTTCTCTAGAACGAGCGGAAATCGACAGGGGTGTCTGCTAGAATGTGTGGCAGAACGTTTCGACCACTGGGGCACCTGCGATAACTTGCATTCTCGTGTTGCCGTTACCAGCCATTGCCAACAATTATTCGTTGGTCAAAGAGGTTGTCGATTCGTATCCGCCGGGCAACCAGCGTTCTCCAGGCTTGCACTACCACCTGAAGTATCAACGAAGGGCAGAATGATAATGAAACGAATTGGACAGATCACCGCATGTTGGCTGATGTTGATGCCGCTATGCGGGTGTGAATTGGGACAGAACGACGAAGGCGTCCAGGATGCTCAGGCCGAGTCGTCTGCGGCGAACAGTGAGTTCGATCCCTTCGACGACCTGGCCGGGCGGAAAACGAATCCCATCGCACCGCAATCGGAAGAGGCGTTCATAGCCGCTTATCGAAAGGCATATGAAGCGGGGGATCGTGAGGCGCTGCTCGATCTAATTTTCTGGGATGATATCGATCCGAAGTTTGCTAAGACGCATGCTGCGTCCGTGATCCAAGGTTTGGGTGAGGCAAAGATTCTGGAATTGAAGTTCGAGCCGTACGACAAACCGGAGATGAAGACTTTCGAGATTGCCGGAAGCGTGTACGCGGCGAATCTCGAGCCACGGCGAAATATCTCGATCAACAGAAAGGCCGCCGCGACTAAACTAAAACCAGAGCGAACCTATGGGGTCCGAACGCCTGTCGGAATCCACGATGGGCGGTATTACTTTTGCGGAGTTAAACTGGTCGAGGAAACCGACTCGCCCCAAGAGGATTCGCAGCCTGAAGAGTAAGTGCCGGCCGACCATTGGAAAACGATACCTTGAGGAACAACATGATCGCACGCCTAGTTACCGCGAGATGCCTACGCACGATGAGCCGGGCAACCGCACCCCTCTCGTTGGTTCTCGTCAGCCTAGCACTCTTCTTGGCCTCGCCTGCTGTTGCCCAGCCGCCAGAAGGAAGCGGCGCAGCTGAGAGCAAAGCGACCGCTGACATCGCGGACCGTATGATCATTCCGCCGCCGCTGGAGGATCTCGGTCGCGACTACAAGATCCGCCTCGTCTATTTCGTCCCCTCCGATTGCGAGGTGAAGGAGAACTATCGCCAAAAGATCGAGGTCCTAATGCGGGTCGTGGCCGACATCTACCGGCGCGAAATGAAGAGCAACGGACTCAACTCGCGCGGGCTCGACTTTGAATTTGAAGAAGAAGGGGAATCCGACGAACAGGGCAAGCTCAAGGTCTTTCTCGTGAAGGGGAGAGAGCCTGCGGTCTTTTATCGGGGCGAACCGGTCGACACCCGGCGAATGCGTAACACGCAGACTCAGGAGATCTGGGAGAACACCGGCTTCAGTCGCAATCGGGCGGTCCTCGTCTGGACGGAAGTCGGCAGCATCGCCGAGGCCTCGCCCATTCCGCAGCACTACTCCGGCTTCGCCTACGTCTCGGGCGATATGCTGCGTGACGAGATCACGGAACTGACAATCGAAGAGCAGATTGAGAACCTGCTGGACACCACTCCCGTTCAACGAGGTGAGGGAGACAAAAAACAGCCTCGCAACGCGGAACCGCAAGTTGCCAACGGCGTGCTGATTCATGAGCTGGGTCACATCTTCGGCATGCTGCATGACTCGGCGAACGTCAACAACGTGATGTACTACGGCTACCACCACCTGGGTCGCAGTTTCGATAGCAAGACGGCCGCGAGTCGTCCCGTCCGTTTCTCGCCTCCGCACGCCCGCATGGCGGCGGCGACGCGATTCTTGAGCGAGAAGTTTGACGCGAAGGACCGCGAGGGGCCCACGATCCACGAGTTCAGCCGCCTCGAGCCGCCGAAGGTCGGCGACGAGACGGTCCGTTTCAAGCTGAAGCTCAGCGACAATGCGGGGCTAAGCACATTGGTCTGCATGCAGCGGGGCGGGGAGTGGAATGATGCCCTGGTGGGAGACATCGACTTCAAAGGCGAGAAGGAGTTTGAGAAGACGGTGACCTTCACCTGCCCACGACCGCTGGGGAAGAGCAAGCCGGTCATGTATTGGATCAACGTCATTGACGTGAACGGGAATCTTAGCCAGCAACAAATCGGCTGGACGCAGGTGCTTCAGGAAGAGGAATCGGGGGAGGCGGAAGACGGGGGCTAGAAGCAGGATGGATGTGGGGACGAGTCGTTGAGCGCGTGGTGAGGGACGGGAGTCATTATCGCATCACGTTCCCTTTTTCACGGTCGTCAATTAAAGACTCCTGTCCCCATTTATTCGCTCGCGGTGGCTCGCGAGCGAAGGCCGCGTGCGAGACGGTGCCTTGCCGTTGCTGACGCCACTGGCAAGTTGTTTTTGCCGTCTAAATGGGCAGAATGCGTTAGACTAACACGCACCTGCTTATTAGGTGAGTGTGAATAATACGGGAAATCGCAGGCCTGTTTCCCGGCGGATGACTTGTCCGTGACATGCTCTTTAGGGGCTGGACGGCAGGTAAGCACCTGGCGGTCTACCGCACTGACAAGCCACTGCAGAGTGGTTTTTCTTCGCGAAAATGTAATGCAGGCCTGGACGCGACCTAGTCGCCTCCCTGACAATAGCATCAGGCATTCTTGGGCGGCTTCCCCGGCGTTCACACAAGGGCACCGAAAGCATGACTAATACTCGGCCGACTAACAGCGATTTGGCGGCGTTCGCCTGGTACCACGATATCGATAACGTTTGGATCGCGTACGATCACGCTCTATCGAAACTCGACGCTCTGGGCATTACGATCGGAGGTGGCGGGCCGTTCCTTCTCCCAGATTACGCCCTCTCCAATTGGGACTCTGCAAGCTGGCTAGTTTGGATTGAGTCTGTTGGACCAGATGACCTGGACGACATTCTTGCATTGAATCGTTTCGCGGAGACATGCAAGAGGCGACTGGAGCAACACGAGCAGGGCGGCTCGAAGTTGCCACATACCTCTTATTTTGCCGTCGAAGAATGGCCTCGGATGGCCAAGCGATTTCTGGCCTCCATGCAGCACTCGCACTTCGATGAGCAGGCCCTAGATAGCGACCTGGGATTAACCGAAGGCACCGTCGCACGCTGGCTGTCGGGTTCGCAAATACCCCCAAGTCGTCAGTGGCAGGATATGGCGGAGATGGTTGGCATAGATCTGCCCGAACTGCGCAAGGCATTAGACGCCGAGAAGAGCGATGCCGCAAACAATGCTAAGCAAACACAAGCGGCTGACGATGATCAAGCGGTTGCGGTTTTCGAGCAGGATCACCTTCTGAGTGAGCTAAGTTCCGCCTTCGAGTCGCCCGAACTCCGGGTTGTAACGATCAACGGCGAGGCGGAATTTGGGAAGGCGCGGCTCATTCATACTTGGAGCGAGCAATTACGAAACGAAAGCAATGTCAAAGTAAGTTGGGTTTCGACGGGGAATGGAGACGCGGCTAGAGACCTTTGGCTAAGCGTGTTGTTTGGATTTGGCGAACGTTCTGCCAGGGAACTATCGCAACCTACGGAGGACGTGTTGGCCGGCCTGCTAACAGGGATCCTAAGGGGATTGGAACGACCTTCTTTGCTGGTAATCGATGACTGCAATCGAAAGTTTGTTGATAAAGAGGTAGCCGACCGATTTATTGGAGTCATTAGTTCCGTCTACGAGCAATCAGGCGTTGAGCATTGTTGTATCCTTATCGATTCAGAACTTGACGGTTTGCCATCGGATAGAGAGTTTGTGCTTCGTCTATTCGTTGGCAAGCTGGGGATGGAAGAAGGATTGCACCTATTGCGCTCGCTTGGGGTTCGCCACGACGACGCGAGCCTGCGAGCGATTGTCGACGAATCAAAAGGAGAATCGCAAGCATTAGTGGCTTATGCCGCCTTGATTCAGGGAGATGCTGAGGATCACGCTAATGCACCGATGAATTGGTCGCCGCGGCCAGAAGAAGTCAGCGCGAACGTAAAAGCCGCCATGCAATCGCTCGGTAGTAAGCGTGAGGTGGCTGCGATTGCGCGGAAGAACGACAAGCAGCTTGGCAGGAACGGAGACGAAACACAATTGAAACTTCCGTCGACTGTCGGTGCTCGTGTCGAGGCCCGGCGTCGCGCCGGGGCCGACGAGCATTGCCTGGGAGTCCAGCAACAAGCAGCCGCACTGGCCGACTTCATTCGTTCCGCGTCGGGGGAGTTCTGCATGGCAATTTTCGCTCGTTGGGGGCGCGGGAAAACGACGTTGCTTGAGCATCTTGCCAGGATACTGCGTAGAGATCAGTATTACGTCACATTCTTCAATGCTTGGCGATACCGAACTACGCCGGAGCTGTGGGCCCACCTATACGAAACGGTTGTTCGGTCGATCACGCACGAACCTGACTTGAAGACCGATGATTTGCAGGCACCGCACAAGAAGCGATTTCTGCGAACGACGGCTTTAAGTATCCGCGCCGGCGTCGTTCGAGCCGGACTCTTGCGATTCTCGACGTTCGCGATTCCGAGTCTGTTCGTTATGCTACCGTTCGCCGCCTTCATGCATGTCACATATTGGGTGTCCTACGCACTTAGCATCGTCGGGCTCGGTGCCGTGGTATACGTCCTTATGCTGTTGCGTAAAGGAACCCGCGTGAGCTCAGAGCTGCAGCAGCAGTTCGGCAAGCTGAATTCGCACCGCCCTACATTGGGCCTTCAGGCGGCGATTGGCGATGACTTAAGGAATGTCGTAACTGCAGCCATTCCCCGCGAACAATTCGGAAAGAAGTGGGCGATCATAGCGATAGCGGCGTCACTGCTAGCAGTGGGCGTCGCATTATGTGTCAACCAGTTGCCAACCGTACAAGCGCCCGGCACTACCGACGGCTCGCAGTGGCTACCTGAGCTGAAACCGTGGACCTTGTATGTGAGTATCGGTGGCTGGCTGGCCATATTCCTCTTTATGGCTGGCTGTGCCACTTTCTTTCTGCCTAGCCGGCGTCGACTTCTTTTGGTTGTGGATGACCTCGATCGCTGTGAGCCACAGCAGATGCTCGAAGTAATCGAGTCGATCAAGCTACTGCTAGAAGAAGAGCATCTGCACGAGCGCGTGCAAGTACTGATGCTAGTGGAAGAAAGTCTTTTAAGGGCTGCCATCGAGAATAAGTTCGCCGCAGGGCGGACCGTCTCGGCTTCCGGACAGAACGGCGAGTTCGTCCTCGATAATTCGGGATCTGACGCTGCGGTCGCGAATGGAGACTCACTTGACGCCGGTCGCCGAACTGAGATCGCCTTGCCTGTACTGGTTGACGAGCATCTCGACAAACTGTTTCTGGCGTATTATCGACTGGGCGAACTGGAGTCGGATCAACTTGGGTTGGTCGCCGACAAGGTCATCGAGGCTCAGTTGAAACGTCGGCTGGAACAGCTCAAGCTGGATCCTGACAGCACCAGCGACTCAATTCGGCAGGTCGAGGAGGCCTTAGTTGTGCGTTTACTGCAGGACGGTGGTACGACATCCAGAGACTCGCTGGCAGGTGATGTCCCTAAGGAAGTACAAGTGTCCGGAAACGTCGGCGACACCGGAGATGGAGATGAACAGACAAGCGATGGGCCGAGTGAAGAAGTGCAGCCATCGCCCTATCCTGCTGGGATCTACGGCGGGCCAAAGCAGGAATCAATTCAGGAGGTGGAAGAACAGGGCCGTGTCGAGCGTTACCAACGAGTCTCTACACGGACGCAAAAAGTCGATGAATTGCCGTTCTCTCTTGAAGAGCGACAGCAGCTTGTTGCCGCCATGGGGCGACTTCCCCGGACGGTCGATAAATCGGGGCACAGCTGGGGTCCCCGCGCAGTGCGAATATTCCTGTGTCGCTACCAGCTGATTCGCTTGCTTCTGGACCAAGCCGGCAACGACGTCGCCTGGACGCCGGCCGAGATCATCGATGCTATGATCCTCGCCTACCGCGAACGAACGTTTGATGAATCGGTTAAAGAAGAGGAGTGGCAGCCAGTCGCTTCGCACGTACGGTCCGTTGTGCATGCGGTGGTGTAGCAGAGGCGCCGTTGCTGCGGCTGACCGTCAAAGAGAGTGAGTCGGGGCATCGCGTTGCGCTCGCCGTGATCATTCAAGGGTGGGTTCAAAATGACTTGATTTGGCGCGGTACTTCTGTATAGTGGCTTGCAGCTGTGGGAAGTAACACAGTGGCGAGCAACTGAGCACGACTGCTGCGTATAGCAGTCGAGCGCAAGGCGGTAGCTGGGGCGAGCACTGGCAAAGCCAGTGGCACCCAGCGTGGCCCTTGAATCAGTTGCACGCTCGTTCTTTGACAATTTGGATAGGTGTGAGACCTGAGGCTACAGGCTTGAGGGGGGCGTGAAAGGTTCACGCGGCGGTTGTTCACGGGTGCCACTGCTGGCTTGTCCAGCAGTGCATTACAGCAACACGCTTTGGTCGTGTCCCTCGCTGACGCGTCGGGTTATATGATTTCAAGGACGGTGTTTTTAGGCAGGATGAAGGGGGCCGATGAGATGAGGCATCCTGCTTCATCCTGTTATCTTGTCAGGACAGCGGCACACGAAATGACCCACAATGGGACGGCCGCAGCATGGCAACGCGTTTCGGTCGTGTCCCTCGCACTGGTTCGTCCACTTGCGGCGCGCTCAGCGGCTCGGCGGGAGCCTCGCCCTCCCGATTCCCCAGTCGATCTTCATCACCATAGCGGGGTCGTCGGCAGGCCAGAACGTGAACGACACTAGCCATGCGGGTCAAAAAAAATCGCACGATCGTGAAAATGTTCCGCACATGTTCGGCGTCGAACATCGATTGAACAAGCGTTGAACATCCATCGAACAAACGGTGAACATCCATCGAACAAACGGTGAACTACGGCCGAACATTCGTGGGAAATGCGTCGCACAAACGTTAGAAATTGCCCAGTCTTTGCCGCTATGCATGGGGTTTGTCGATGCGGGGTATTCTTGGCCGGAAGCGTGGGTGTGAATTGCGGCCTTAATTGCTTGACACTCGGCAGTAGCCCACTTAGCTTGAGGGGGAACGCCTCGGCCGCGGCACTTTTGGCGAGTACGGCCGGGTGCGGCTCTTCTTAACGCGAGGCCCTACTTCAACTGAGGCCCTGATCATGCCGCTGAAGATTCACTTCGTCGAGGGTGCCCGAGCGGGCGAGACGCTCGAGCTTGGCGACGACCAAGACCAGATTGTCATCGGCCGCGACGGGGGGAAATGCGATGTGGTCTTTCCGCCCGAGGAGACGAAAGTCGGGCGGGAACATTGCGCCCTTCGCCGGGTGCTGGGCCGGTACCGGCTGGTCTTAAACGGACGAAACTTGGTGCTGGTCGGTGGCAAGCCGGCCGTCGACGACCAGGAGGTGCTAAATCACTCGCGGGTGCAGCTTGGCCCCGATGGCCCTGTGATTCAGCTGGAGTCTTCGCTGAACGCCAGCTACATGGTCACGGAAGCTCAGGAAGCCATTCCGACCAAGGCCAGCGTGATTGAAGAACTTCAGCAGTCGGCACGCCGGGGACGCAACATTGCCTTGCTGACGACGACGATCATCGTAGCGATCGTGGTAGCGGGCGTCTTGCTCTGGAGGTCGCTGGCGGAAAAGGACGTGGCACTGGCATCGCAGGCGGCCCGCTTTGAAGAGCGCATTAAAGAGCTCGACGACCTCACCGAGGATCAGCAGCAGGCGGTTCGCGACGTTGTGGCGAAATACGAACAGCCTGACGACGACGAGCGGCTTGGTGCGGTTCTCCGTAATGCGGAGAAAGCGGTCTTCATGGTCACGGTGCAGAACGAACAAGGCGGTGAAAGCGGCAAAGGCACGGCCTGGGTCTGCGATAAGGAGGGGGGCGTCTTGGCGACGAACGCCCACGTGGCGGTGATCTTCAACTCGCTCAAAGAGGGCGAGAGAATGATCGCTCGTAACGTGGAGGGAAAGGAGGTTCGCGTGAAGGGGGTGCGGATCCACCCAGGTTATCGGGCCTTCACGGATCTGTGGTCGGAGTATGCTCCCGGCTCGCGAACAGGGCCGGCTAGCTTCGAGCTAGTGAAGACGCCTGGTTCCGGCGGAGACGTGGCCCTGCTTTACCTCGAAGAGACGAGCGACCTGCCAGCGGCGTTACCGCTCGCTTCGCGGGAGCGGTTAGAGAAGGTCGATCGGCTTACGCCGGTGGGCTACGTTGGCTTTCCCATGGAAGGTATGAGCCTAGTGAATTCGCGGACGCCGACGCCGGTTTCGCACGCGGCCTACGTGATCGCGACGACGAACTTCTACGGCTCTGCCGCCGAGGGCTTCGAGGATCGGCAGCTCATCCACCACGCACTTCCGGTGGCCGGCGGCGCGAGTGGTAGCCCAATCCTGGGCAGCGACGGCGAAGTGGTGGCGGTGCTGAACGCCGGTACGGTCATCGGAATATCGAAGACCGGCACGCGGATTACGTCGGGGGCGAATATTAACTTTGCGCAGCGGGTCGATCTGGTCCGCGAACTGATGGATGACTCCGCCGCAAAAGCACAAGCCGAGCGCACTCAGCGGTGGAAGATGGCCATCGCAAAGCACTATAAGCCGGGGCGAGCCCTGCACCGCGAAACACGGGTGCAACGGGTCATCGACGAATGGAAACGGCTCCTTTCGGTGCATGGTGATTTTGAGGTCACCACAACTGAGGTCGCCGGGGAAACGGCTACGCCGAAGTCCACCGGCGACGGCTTCGAGCTTCTGCAAGCCTTTCAATCGGAGCCGCCGCACATTGGTCTCGCCGTTGGTTCGACCGAGGAAAGTAACCGCCCCATTGAGCTTTCCATTCGTAAGGCCGGCGCCGCAGTAACCGGATTGCCGGATCGATTTGGATCCGTCGCTTCGACCAACTGGGTTAAGTTCCAAGTGCTTCCCTTCAATAACACTGACGAATACACCGCCGTTGTGACGGCCCCTCTCGATGACATGCCGGTTTCACTCCAGGTCTTCGTGGCCAAGCGTCGCCGACGCACGCAAGAAGAGAGGATGGAGTACGGGCTGGCTGTGGCCCGCAAGCATTTCGAGAGCTTGCGGAAGTACCGCATTGCGACCGTTTCTATGGTCGAGGCGGAGCGATCCCTCTCGACGCAGCGAGATAAGCTTTTTAGTGATTCCGCCAATGTGGCCTTGGCTGGCAAGGGCGATTACTTCTTTGCCGCGAATAGCCACGGCGACGAGCCGATTTACCTCGAAGTCACCCAGGAGTCCGGTTCGCCGCTCTCCTCAGTCAATCAAGGTAATTCGGCGATTGCTTTCGCCGCGAGCCCCTTTAGCCGCTCGTCGAGCGTCGTCGTCACGGTGATTGGCAAGGTCAAAGACCAGAAGTACGATCTCCGGGTTTACAAGATTGCGGAGAAGGAGTAGTCGGAAGCCCTTCGCCTACTCGTCTTTCTCCTTCGTGTATTGCTCGTACCGCTCGACGATCTTCGCTTGTGTCGCGTCGCCATTGTGGATGTAGAACCGGTAGCGGAATTGCAGCGATTCGCCCGCCTTGAGCGTGTGCTTGCCTGCCTGTCGCGGTCCTTTCTCACCTGTAAAGAAATACGTGCCGAAGGGATTTGCCGTGACCAGCCCGTAGTCGCGAGCGTGCCAGGTGGTGGGGTGCCGTAGGTTACCGGGGTGGTCAAACATGGCGATGCCGACTGTCTTGCCGTCGATGGGGCCCCAGTAGTCGAGCCATTTCGCGGCCTGGCCCCAAAGTGCCGCGTCTTTTTGACCGGCGGAGTTCAGCGCGGAGCCGGTGCCTCGTCCACCCTGGGCGTTCTTCACTCGCAGTGCCGGATTCACTCGCATAGCCACGAAGCCGTCCTTTTCATCGCCGAAGACGACGTCACCATGCGTGGCTTTCACGAGTACGTCAAAGTCCAGGATTCTCGCCCCGTCCTTCTCGAAGAACCGGTAGGTCACCTCGTCCGTCGCTAGGATCTCCTTCTGCTGCGGAGAGAACCAGCGATTACGAACCTTGAGTACGCCAACATCGCCACTCTTCATCTCCAGGATGTCCTGGTGGACGATCTGGCCTTTGCCGCCTCCTTGGTGCCATAGGTCGTGACCGCTGATGTATTGATGCCCGTGCCAGAGGCCACGGTGATGTGGGTGATCCTTCTGCTCGCCGGCCACGCCGTCCTTCATAGGCCAGCTCCGCGTCACCGATTCCCCGCCTGGCGCCAGTACCGGAAAGAGATACGGCCGCGGCCAATCCTGATAGATGTATTCCGTGAAAAGTTCGCCGTCGATTTCGACTCGCACCTTCTTGTCGACCTTCTTGACGGTAACTTCGGCCTGCAGAGAACCAGCCCACGCAGTCATCACCGTCGCTACCAAAAGGGCCGCCATCACCGGGGTCTGTCTCCGCCGCGAGGTCGTTTCTTCCGTCATTGCTTGTCGCATCTTCGCTGCTCCGTTTCTTTTTCTTTGGAGGAGGTCGTTCTTCAAAGGTGGTCGCTAGAGTCGGCTGCCGAAGTCGGGTCCGCTACTAACGCCGGGTTGCCATTCTTTCGGGTTCGCCATTATAGCGACTGCCGGCGGGCTTGGTGATGGAGGAGGCCAATGGTGCAAAACCGCCGGCGATTCGCCTGTCTCGAGGCCGTTTCCGCAGGAATTGCGACGAATGTCCACCGTTTGTTCCACGAATGTTCGGGATCTGTTCCACGGATGTTCATTGATTGTTCAACGCGTGTTCAATGCTTGTTCGCCGTTCCCGTTCCGTTCGATCGCCTGTTGATTACTCCAGGACACAGTTGATTACTCCAGGACACAGTTGCTCGGTGTCCGGTGGAAGGGCGAAATGCACGTGCGAACCGCTAAAAAAATCAGGAGGGCGAGGCTCGCGGGCGAGCCGTGGTGGCGTCACAAGTGGACGTACCACGTAGCACTGCTGGGCGGCGATGTGACAACGGGGCCAGCAGTGGCACCCCTTTCGGCACCGTATCGGTAGCGCCAACCTCAAGTCTCGCGACTCGGGCCTGCCACCTATTTCCAAGTTGTCAAATAACGAGCGGGCAAAAAGTACGACTGCCGCCGTGGGGGCCACTGGCTCTGCCAGTGTTCTTGCACCTTGACTACCGCCCAGCGCACGGCTGCTATCCGTAGCAGCCGTGCTCAGTTGCTCACTCGGCCGCCATTGCTGGAGACCTGCGGTCGCCCATCTTGGGCGGGTCAGGAGCCCGCAACGAGTTGGTCGTGCTCTGTTGCTCGCCACTGCGTTACTTCCCGCAGCTGTGGTGCAGTATACAGATGTGCGTTATCATGTCAAGTGATTTTGAGCCCACCCAAAGAACAGCGGATAAAAGATGGCGGCTGGCCGCACACTGCCGCAGGCCCGCGAGGAGAGCAACTTAAGGGAATTAAAGGGGGCAGGAGTTATTGTCCCGTCAAATAATGACTCCCGTCCCCTTTGACTTTTAACTCTTCGTTCATTCAGGAATGAACCACGATTGATCCTCGACCACAAGGTTGATTCCATTGGCGGCCGATGAAACGCGCAATTCAAAATTGCCGATATGCGAATGCGCAATAAAACACGGCCCAGGGAAGCCATCCAAGCTGCCGATGGCGATTCGGCAATCGACGGCATGAATGTGCGAGCACTTGGCACAATCCGGACACCTGAATTGGAGCCATGATTGGTGAGGCCACGACCTGACGCAATTATCAAAGACTTCGGCCATCGTGAGCGGACGCGAACAATGCGGGCACGATCCTGTTAGGGTGTCAGGGCTCACGTAACGGCCTCTTGGAAGTCGCTCAATTAAGGCAGGCGTAACGGTGCGATTCTGGCCGCCGCTGGCTGGCGCGTGCGCGAATTGGCAGGTCGGTGGTCCCCTCTTCAGCGATTCGATTCCCAATCGGAAAGGATGCCCAGCAAGGTGCTCTTCTGGACTTCCCCAATTTCAGGATCGGCGGCCAGCTTGCGAAGTAAAGCGCGATTCTCCTGGCTGTCGAACCGATAGAGAGCGTTCGCGTGACTGCGCCATTGCATGCGAGTTGTTGTGAAGTGTTTGTCGTGCAAGTACTTGGGGTGCTGAACCTGAGCGACCAATAGCTTTTCGTAACTGGCGTCGGCCGGTACCAGGAAACCGCGCAAGTTTCCCTTGAATGACTCGCCAAGATTCTCCGCCTGCGCGTTGAGCGGTCCGACGAAGTGGCCGGGGTCGATCAACACGACGTCGAGTTGTTTGACGCCCCGATACTGCTCGACGAGTTGTCGCGTTTTCTTAAGGACGGAGTCTTTGGAGGCGACGGTGGAGCCGTCGGCCAACAAGATCGGTGTCTCCGACAACGGAATCAAAAAGAAGTAGGGCTCTTTTGCCAGGGACTGAAACTCATGGAACAGCAATAGTTCCCTCTGGCCTTCCTTGGCAGATTTCAGCAACCGCAGAGCCGAGTTGGTCGGCGATGTAAAGTCGACGCCCCAATACCCTTGGCCGTAGTATCGCAGACGCTTGACCGCGTTGGCATCGAGCGAGATCGTCTGTTTCTTGTCGACCTTAGCAACGGGATCGGGGGCTGGTCCGCCTCTTCGCGGTTTCCGTTTGGGAAGCACGCGCACAGGACGCTTGATCAGGTCAAGGACTTCGAAATCGACCGATAGCAATTCTCCTTGGTCGTTGTCCGAGGTGTACGACGGCACGCGAACGATCGAGATCTTTGGTGAGTTTCCGACGAGTGCTTCGAGGGAAGGGTTCGAGTAACCAGGGTTCTGAGCGGCTGCCGGGCTCGAGATGGCTACGCAACCTGTAAGGACCAGCAAACAGAAACAAGAACGGATGATCAAGTAACGCATAAACAAATTCCTTTTCGGAAAGGGCTTTTTAATGTTATCTCTGTGGTGCCTGAAAGAGACACAAAGGGGGGCAGGATCCATGCTTGCCAAATAATGATTCCCGTCCCCTTTTTCTTTTTTTCTGCCTTAGAGAAGGAGTGCCAGCGTCTCCCTTCAGTCTGAGGAGATGGGCACTGCCAATCTTCACCCCGTCATTGTGCCCGTCGCCAGAAGGACAGACAAGCCGTTTTCTGTTTCTCTACGCCGCTTCGGTGCTGGAAAAGTCGCAGCAGAAATCACCGCCTATGAAATTCCTCTCGACTTGGCAGTTCCGCTCGCGTTACGATGCCGCCGTTAAGGCAGATTTGGGGCGGATCTCGTTGAGGCTCGTCGAGACGCGTAAAGACGAATCGCTGTATTTGGGGAGAAGCTAGATGACCGGGCAGCCAGTTCGAATTGATTTCTTACGCACGTTACTGTTGCTGGTTCTCGTGCTGTTTCTCAGCTCGCATGCCTGCGTAGCTCAGGAGACTGGCGGCGCGAAGAGAGCGGCTCAACCTGCGGAGGCGATGACCTTCGCGATCGACGCGTATAACGGCGCGACGTTGCTAGAGGTCACCTGCGGAGAGGCAACCGGGACGTATCTGCTCGACTCCGGTTCCTCCAGTCACGTTCTTGACGATCGATTTGTGCCGATGCTCGGCAAGCCGGTCGCTCGCAAGACGGTGGCGACGGCGAACCAGCCGGTTCAAGTTGACGCCTATGCGCCGCCCCAGATGTTATTGAAGGGCAAGTCGATCGAAGGAAAGAAGCCCGTTTTGGTGACGGACCTAGGGACGCTTTCCGAATATTTTGGACGAGACATTCATGGGGTCCTCGGTATTCCGTTTTTTGAGCAATTCCTCGTGGAGTTCGATTACGATAAGCGGCAGATGCGTTTGCTCAATCCGAATCTGGCTCCACAAGAATCGTGGGGGGACGAGATTTCCGTTGTCCCAAGTCAAGGGCGGGATACGATCGATTGCGATCGACGACCTCGACGCGAAATTCTTAGTCGATACGGGAAATGTCGGTTCCATCTCACTCCAGCAAAACTGGTACGAGGCGATGCACTGGTCGGGCAGGATTGTCTCCAGAAGTGTGATCAATGTTTACACCGCGTCAGGAGATGTTAAGCGAGTAAAAGGGCGACTCAATACCTTGCGGTTGGGGCCGTTTGAGAATCGTTTGGTGACGGTGAAGGGATCGGGAGGTAATTCGATTGGCTTGGACTATCTCGCACGTTTTCAGGTCACGTTGGACTTCGCTCGGAATCAGATGTACTTGAAGCCAAGTAAGTCGTTTCACGCGGCCTACCCCGATGCAGCAAGTGGCCTGGCGCTCATGTGGAGGAAGGGGCAAGTCATGGTCAGGTACGTCAGTAAGAACAGTCCGGCCGAGCGGGCAGGAATTGTCGAGGGCGACATTGTCGTCGCGGTGAACGCCACACCGGCGAGCGGGCAGACGCTTGGCCGGTTACGGAAGGAACTTATGGGGGAGCATGGCACAGAAGTCAGCGTTTCCTTGCGTCGGGGCGAACAGGCACAGGTCGTGAAGTTTTCGCTGGAGGAGTATCTTCGCTGGCCTGGCTGTGAGACGCCCGAGGCGGTGTTTGCTTCGCTCAAACCGGCAGCCAAGGCACCTAGGGTGGGGGCTGGAGGCAAAGGAGCTAAGGCCTCTAGGGCTTTCAAGTCGTTGGAGAACGCGTTGGAGAACGGGGATAAGGCCGAGATAGATAAGGCATTTGAAGAATACTTTCGGCAATCCGATGCATTCATCGAGCAATCTAGCGAATCACTCGAACGGGCGAAGGCGAGGACCAGGCGGATACAAGAGACACTCGATCGGTCTCGTTAAGATGGCGCGTGGTAGCGTGACGCGTGGGTGCGATGGCGAAGGGGTTCTTGTGGCCCGCTCGGCGTGCGGGTAGCCGCCAGTCTCTTGCCAGCCACTCTCGGGCGTGGGTTCTTTTTGATTTGACAAATGATGGTGGAGCTGTATAGTGGTGGGCGTTGATCGGACAAGCCAGCAGTGGCAGACTAACCACTAACCCGAAGCGTGAGCGAGGGACACGACCAAACGGCATTGAGGCGCCAGCCGAGCAGCAGGGCGCTAGCCGAAAATAAGCACTGGCAGCAAGCTGCCAGTGGCACCCAAGTAAACAACACATTCATTGCGCCAGAGGTATCCATTGGAGCTGGAAGGGAGTGTGCCCTTCGGTATTCAAGAGAGAGCCCGCGCCGACTCCGGTTTCTGATAGCCCGAGTCTGTGCGGGCTTTTTTTATGGGGTGCGTGCAAGCACGCACCAAGATCAATGGGCAATTTTCATTGTTAGACAGGATCAACAGGATGAGACAGGCTCAATCCCTGTTGTGGGACGGTCTCCGGACCGTCTCGCTTGGCCGACCGAAGGTCTCCGTCGCGTGCGTACGCAGGGGCATTCCTGGAGACCTGCGGTCACTTCTGTGGGCTGGTCACGAGACTTGCCCACAACGAGCATTCAGATATCTATGAACGATACCAATCTGGTCGTGTCCCTCGCTCACGCTTCGGGTTAGTGAAGGAAATGGCCGTGATGGAATAAGCATCGAACAACCATCAAACAACCATTGAACATCCGCTGAACAAACGTTGAAAAATGGCTGCACAAACGGCGCACAAATCGCAAAAACTACGGCGGGTCGTAGCCTCTGCCGCCCCAGGGATGGCAGCGGCAGATTCGCTTCACGCCGCGCCAGCCGCCACGCAGAGCCCCGTACTTGCCCACCGCTTCAATAAAGTACGCGCTGCAGGTTGGCTCAAAGCGACAGCTGGGGCCCAAGAGTGGGCTGATCGTGAGTTGGTAGAGACGAGCCGCCAGCACGAGCATGGCCGCCGGCAGCCGAAAGATTGTCGCGGGCAGTCGGCAGATGGCGCGGAGCAGATTCATCGCTTCTCTCGCTCCAGTCGTTTAGCCAATCGCGCTGTCAGCTTCGCCAGCGAGGCGGAAACTTCCGCCAGCGTCGGTTTGTCCGGCGAACGCGGAATCACAATCCAGTCGCAGCCGCCGGGTAGTTCGGCACGCTGCGTACGGAAGGCTTCGCGGATCACCCGCTTCCAGCGATTTCGCTTGACGGCATTGCCGACGCGGCGAGAGACCGACAGGCCCAAGCGTGAAGAGTTCTCGTCATTGCGGCGGCCATATACCAGCAGCACGTCATCGGCTGCCGAGCAGCGGCGACGATACACCAGGTTGAACTGGCGACTGTTGCGCAATCGGTGCTGTCGTGGGAAGCGGTGGTCGCTCATAAAGACGGGTCGCTTGGAAGGAGAGGGGAAGCGAAGCGGGCGTCTGCTGTCGCGTGCCGCACCGGCGACGCGGCCGGCGCTCGCTTTACCACTTGAGATTCTGCCGCGGGTCGGGAGTCTGGCTGCTGAGTTTCTCGAGCAGCTCTTCGGTCTCCGCGTCGAGACTGTCGGGAACCACAATCTGAATCTCCGCCAGCAGGTCACCGGCCGGTTTACCTTTGGCCTCGACACCCTGGCCCTTGATCCGCAGCTTGGTCCCACTGTTGGTCCCGGCGGGAACGCTCAACGTCACCGTGCCTGCGGGCGTGGGGACATCGACCTTAGCGCCTCGCGCGGCTTCGGCCACAGTCAGCGGCACGCGGACCTCGAGGTTGGAACCACTGCGGGTGAAGCAGGGGTGGGGGCTGACGCGAACTGTAATCAACAGATCGCCTGGCTCGCCGGAACCGTTGGGCGAAGCTTCGCCCTGGCCGCGGAGGCGGATCTTCTTGTTGTCTGTGATGGCGGCGGGAATTTTGACCGACAAGGTCTCCGTACGACCGTCGCTACGGCGAATGGTGATCTGAGCCTCGCCACCTTTCACGGCCGTGGTGAATGGGATCTTCAGCTCGTGAGCGATGTTGGCGCCCTTCATTGGCCGCGATTGGGCGCGAGGACCGCCACCGCCGGCCGCCTGACGGAAGATGTGTTCGAAGCCGGCCCCACCGGCACCGCCACCACCTCCGCCCATACCCCCGCCGAAGATCTCGCTGAAATCGAAACCGCCGAAGCCGCCACCACCTCCCCCTGGAAATCCGCCGGCCCCGCCTGGTCCGCCACCCATGGAGTCGAAATTGGCCCCGTAGCGATCGTACATCTCCCGCTTCTCGGAGTTGCTCAAGACGTCGAAGGCGGTCTGGACTTCTTGGAATTTCTGCTTGGCGGTCTTGTCATCCTGATTCAGGTCGGGGTGGTATTTGCGGGCCAAATCGCGGTAGGCCTTTTCCACCTCGGTCTGCGAAGCGTTGCGGGCGATTCCCAGCGTCTTGTAATAATCCTCTGCCATCGAGTTATCCGCACGCGGTTGGCGGGTCCTGAATCTACGAAATTGGTCGTAATCGGGGTGGTCGCAGGGACCATCTTACGCGCCGGAGCTCAGCGGCATCAAGCTCGGCCGCTTGTGGGGGATGAGCCGCGTCGCTATTGCGCGAGCGGCTGCTGCGGTATATTTGAGACTCCGCCCCCACGCCTTCCCGCCACGCGAACCGACGAGCCAGCCACCATGGAATCGACAAACGACTGGCGGTCGCTCTACCCATTTCGCTCCCATTCGATCGATCTTGGCGGACATCACTACCACTACCTGGACGAAGGTCCGGCCACCGGCGAGCCGGAAACGCTGCTACTGGTGCACGGCAACCCGACCTGGTCCTTCTACTGGCGGAACATCATCGCCGGACTGCGGGACCGGTACCGGCTGATTGCGGTCGACCATATGGGTTGCGGGCTGAGCGACAAGCCGAACGACTATCGTTACACGCTCGCCCAACATACGGAGAACCTCGCGGAGCTGGTTCGACGCCTGGATCTGAAGAACGTCACGCTGCTGGCCCACGATTGGGGCGGCGCGATCGGGCTGGGAGCGGCGGCCGAGGAGCCGCAGCGGTTCGCCCGCTATGTGCTCTTCAACACGGCGGCCTTTCCCCCGCCGCACTTCCCGCTGCGGATACGGATATGCCGCACGCCGCTCTTTGGCAAGCTCGCGGTGCAGGGGCTGAATCTTTTCGCCCGCGCGGCGATCACGATGGCAATGGAGGATCACTCTCGGATGACGCCGGCGGTGCGGGCCGGACTGCTAGCCCCCTACGATACCTGGCAGAACCGGCAAGCGATTTTTCAATTTGTGAAAGACATTCCCGCCACGCCGCGGCACGAAACCCACGCCGTGCTCGCGGAGTTGGAGCAGCGGCTCTCGGAGTTGGGCAAGAAACCGTTCCTCTACATATGGGGAATGCGCGACTGGTGCTTCACGCCAGCCTGCCTGAACCAATTCCTCACGCACACGCGCGACGCCGAAGTGCTCCGGCTCGACGACGCCGGTCACTATGTAATTGAGGATGCCCACGAGCGAATCATCGAGCGGGTGGGGCAATTCCTGGCGGACCACCCAATCGCGCACGCCGAGGTGGGGGCGGAATCATGAAGTCATTGGTTGAACAATCCATTAGCCGGGAGGGCGAGGCACGGCTAACGGACGCGGCCAAGCCACTGACCACCGGCCAGTGCGCAACGCTAGCCTGCCTGTGGGAAGTGTCCGTGCCCAAGCCAGGCAACGTCCACCGCGGGGCTGACTTCGAGGACCTGACCTTTTACGACTTCGTCAACAGTGCGGTGGCGATCGGTCCTGCTATGGACGAGGCGGCGAAGCGCGGCGTAGGGCAGACGGTCCTCGACGCGGTACTGGCGACGCGGGCGGCCGTGGCCACGAATACCAATCTTGGGACGATCCTGCTGCTGGCCCCACTGGCGGTAGCAGCTAGTCTTGATGCGAGCGAAGACGACCTGAGAGAGCGAGCGGCGAAGGTGCTCGGCTGTCTCAATGCAGATGATGCGGCCAAGACCTACGAAGCGATTCGAGCGGCCCAGCCGGGCGGGATGGGCGAGGTCGACGATATGGACGTAGCGGCAGAGGCCCCCGCGGACTTGATGGAGGCGATGCAGGCGGCCCGCGATCGGGATCTCGTGGCCCGACAATACAGCGACAACTACGAGCAGATCTTCACGCTCGCGATCCCGAATATCGAGGCAGGCCTGGCAGCCGGTTGGTCGTTGGTCGATAGCGTGATTCACACGCACCTGCGACTAATGGCCGAATGGCCCGATAGCCTCATCGCGCGGAAGTGTGGCTCCGAGGTAGCGGCCCAATCGGCTAGGCGCGCGGCCGCGGTGCTGGAAGCAGGAACCTCGGGCGAGAACAATTATCAGCAGGCACTGAGCGATCTCGACTTCTGGCTCCGCAGCGACGGGCACCGAAGAAACCCCGGCACCGCGGCCGACATGATCGCTACAAGTCTATTCGTAATGCTCCGTGAAGGTCGACTCGCGCCGTCGTCCATGAAAGTGACTCAATCAGACGCGGTCAGAGAGACGGGCGAGACGACATAAACAGGAATAAAAACCGGAATCAACCATGACCGAGAAATACCACGTCCGCGTTGAGAAAGACTACCTGGTCTTCAGCGCTGGGCACTTCATCACCTTTGCGGGCAACATCTGCGAGCGACTGCACGGGCACAATTACCGCGTAGCGGCCGAGGTGCATGGTCCGCTCGACGAGAACCAATACGTCATCGACTTCATTGCCCTGCGTGACGCCTTGAAGGGCCTTGTTGACGAACTCGATCACCACATGTTGCTGCCTACCGATCATCCGACGATTCACGTCACGGCGGACGACACGAGCGTGGAGGTGACCTTTGAAGAACGCCGCTGGGTCTTTCCGCGCGAAGACTGCATTTTGCTGCCAGTGGCAAACACAACGACGGAGTTGCTAGCACGCTATCTCGGTCGGCGGCTGTTGGACGATCTGGAAGAACGAACCGGCCAGCGGCCCACGCGGTTGCGAATCGAGGTCGACGAAAACTACGGGCAATTGGGCGTTTGCGAACTCGAGAATGAGTAGTTCGTAACCTAAGCGAACGGGTGCGATCAGGCGACATCATTGCAGGCAGTGCAGGTTAAGGGAGGCAGGTTACGGCAGGGCGTGCCGGTTATTTGGACTTAAGCAAGCAGGCAAGAGATTCCGATAACTAGCAAGCAGGATGCACCATATCGATTGAGCCCCCATCCAATCCCAAGGACGCCGACGTGACCACCGAACTTCGTAAAGCCGCGGTCTTGCTGACGACTCTACCTCCCGAGCTGGCAGGTGACCTATTAGGTCGGTTGGAGCCGAAGTTGGTGGAGACCGTTTCGATTGAGGTGGCCAAGCTCGATCACGTCAACGGTACTGAGGTGGAGATGGTCTCGCATGAGTTCGCGGAGGCCAATCCGAACTCTCTCGGCGGCGAAGGTGGTCTCGATCTGGCGAAGTCGCTGGTAGAACGAGCCCTCGGTAAAAACGCCTCGAGCACGCTCGACACGGTCCAGCAGTCAATCGAAGCGTTGCCCTTTGGGTTCCTCAAGAATGTCGATAGCCAGAACCTGCTGACCTTCGTTATCGACGAGCATCCGCAGACCATCGCGCTGATTCTTTCTCATCTTCCGGCCAGTCAGGGTTCGGAAATTCTTGCCGGCCTGCCGACGGAGCGTCAGCTCTCGGTGATTCGGCGCGTGGCGACGATGGGACAAACGAACCCGGAAATCATCCAGGAAGTGGAGCAGGGACTCGAAATGCGAATGGCGAGCGTAATGAGCCAGCAGTTCGAAAACGCCGGTGGCGTGCCCTGCGTGGCGGAAATTCTCAATGTCACCGACCGCACCACGGAGCGTGGCCTACTCGAGAACCTGGCCCAAGAGGATCCGGATCTGGTAGAAGAGATTCGCCGCCTGATGTTCGTCTTCGAGGATATCTCCAAGTTTGAGGATCGAGACATTCAGGTCGTGCTCAAGAACGTTGAGAATTCGCAGTGGGCGATGGCTCTCAAGGGCGCCAGCGACAAGGTGCAGCAGACGATCATGAGCAATCTCTCCGAGCGCGCCGGTGAGCTGTTGACCGAAGAGATGGAATACCTTGGTCCGGTCAAGGTCTCCGCGGTCGAGGCGGTGCAACAGCAGATCGTCGATGTGGTCCGACGATTGGAAGATGCCGGCGAAATCTCGATTCAGAACAACGACGAGGTCGAGGAATTGATTAGCTAACCGGCAATCTCCCTCACGGCCGGCAAGGTTGCTCTGGCGATTGAACTGCCGAAAGACGTCCTCGCACTTGGCCTCTTGTTCAAATCGTACGAAGCTGGTTGAATTACGGCGATGTCAACTTCGCCGATGATGAAACAATACGACGAGGCCAAAGAAGCCTGCGGTGACGCGCTATTGCTGTTCCGCATGGGCGACTTCTACGAGCTCTTTCACGATGACGCCAAGACGGCGCATCGGCTGTTGGGGATCACGCTGACCAGCCGCGACAAGTCGGAAAATCCGATCCCGATGGCCGGATTTCCGCATCACCAGCTCGATAGCTATCTCGCCAAACTGATCAGTGCCGGCGAACGCGTGGCGATTTGTGATCAGGTCGAAGATCCCAAGCAATCGAAGGGACTCGTGAAGCGGGAAGTCACCCGCGTAGTGACACCCGGTACGCTGACTGACGAAGCCCTGCTCGATCCCCGCGAGAGTAATTACCTAGCGGCCGTCGTGCACGGCGATGACGTGGTTGGCCTGTCGTGGATCGATCTTTCCACTGGCCGGTTCTTCGCTTCAACCTGCAGCGCGGCGCAGCTTCTCGATGAGCTGGTCCGCATCGCTCCCTCGGAATGCCTGGTGAGCGAAGACGCCCCGCCGCTGCCCGCGGTGGCGAGTGAACCGGTGATCTCGAAGCGGCCGGGTTGGGCGTTCGCCTTGAACGCGGCTACCGAGTCGCTCAAGAAACAATTCGGTACCGCCAGCCTGGAAGGTTTTGGGTTCACCGACGACGATGGCCCCGCCATTCGCGCCGCCGGGGGAATCATCGATTACCTTGGCGAGACGCAGAAGTGCCAGCTGGGGCACGTCGACCGGCTCACCTCGTATCGTTCGAGCGACGCCGTACAGATCGACGAAGCGACGCGGCGCAGTTTGGAGATCACGCACACGCTTCGCCACGCCCGTCGCGAAGGTTCGCTATTGGCGACACTCGATCGCTGCGTCACGGCGATGGGTTCGCGAATGCTTGCTGATTGGGTTGCCAACCCGCTGACCGACGAAGAGAACATCGTCGCTCGTCACGACGCCGTTGAAGAGCTGGTGGGGGATTCGCGATTGGCGGACGAACTTCGTCAGTTGCTCGGGAGCGTTTACGACATGGAGCGACTAGTCGCGCGGGTGACTACCGGTCGCGCCAGCCCTCGCGATCTTCGCTTTGTCGGGCATACGCTCGCAGCCCTGCCGAAATTGAAAGCCAAGCTGGCCGGACGCAAGAGCGCGTTGTTCGACAAACTGGAAACGCGGCTCGATCTTTGCCACGAACTGCGCGGTGAACTCGACGCGGCGCTGGTCGAGGATTGTCCGCTGTCGAGTCGCGATGGCGATTTCGTTCAGCCAGGCTACAGCGAGCGGCTCGACGAGCTGCGGGAGCTGACCCGCGGCGGCAAGCAGTGGATCGCCGAGTATCAGCAGGCAGAAGTTGAAAAGTCAGGCATTCCCAGTCTGAAGATTGGCTACAACAAGGTCTTCGGCTACTTCCTCGAGGTCACGCACGCCCACCGCGACAAGGTTCCCGAGCATTACATTCGTAAGCAGACGCTCAAGAACGCCGAGCGGTACATCACGCCCGATTTGAAAGAGCACGAAGAGAAGGTTCTCTCCGCCGACGAGCAGTCGAAGGAACTGGAATACGAGATCTTTCTCAAGCTGCGAGAGCAAGTCGCCGCCGCGTCGCCCCGTTTGCGAATCACGGCCGACGTGCTGGCCAACGTCGACACGCTCGTGTCGCTGTCGCAACTTGCTCGCGAGCGTGGTTACTGCCGGCCCGAGGTAAGCGATGGAACGTCGCTCGAGATCATCGAAGGGCGGCATCCGGTGCTCGACATCATCGAGCCGGACGGAACATTCGTGCCGAACGACACACACGTTGGTCAAGATGATCGTCGCGTGCTGCTGATCACCGGTCCGAACATGGCGGGTAAGAGTACCTACATCCGCCAGGTGGCGCTCATCACATTGATGGCCCAGATGGGCAGTTTTGTGCCGGCGAAGAAAGCGACGGTGGGCATCACCGATCGCATCTTTGCTCGCGTCGGCGCCAGCGATGAGCTTTCGCGTCGTCAAAGTACTTTCATGGTGGAGATGGTCGAGACGGCTCGCATTCTCAATGCAGCCAGCGAACGAAGCTTGGTGATCTTGGATGAGATCGGTCGCGGGACCAGCACTTATGATGGAATCTCGCTGGCCTGGAGCGTGGTCGAGTATTTGCACGACCACATCGGCTGTCGCACACTGTTCGCCACGCACTATCACGAGTTGACCGATTTGGAGAGCCTGCTCTCGGGCGTGAAGAATTTGAATGTCGCCGTGCAGGAGTGGCAGGATGAACTGGTCTTTCTCTACAAAATGGCGGAAGGACCGGCCGACAAGAGCTACGGTATCCACGTGGCTCGCCTGGCAGGAGTTCCTCGCGAAGTGAACGAGCGGGCGAAGACGATCCTGGCACGCTTGGAGGACGAGCACCTCGACTCCAACGGGCGGCCGAAGATTGCCAATCCGGCCGAAGGTGGCAGCTTGCAGCTGACGCTCTTTGCGGCGGACGATCATCCGCTGCTGGAAGAGATTCGCGGCATCGATCTAAATAACATGACACCGCTCGAAGCCATGAAACGCATCGACCAGTGGCGCGAGACGCTGGCGGAAGAAGCAGTCGCCAAGCCGCGGTAGGCGTGGTTCCTATTCGTTCGGTAGGGGATGAGCCTCCTGTTTCACGTGCCCCTCGGAAGCCTGGGTGCCATGCTCACCGCCGGTGAGCATGCTTTTGTCGCGTGTTTATCCACATGCCCACGTGAACGTGGGCATGGCACCCGGCCTGTAAGCATGGCCGTTGGCCAAACGACGACAATTTATGAATGTCATCAGTTCCTGGGGCGATGCGCCAGGCTACGGTGTGCTTGGCCTTTGGCCAAACTGCGCGGCGACCTGTGTACGCACAACACCGCCCCAGAACGGGATCTGGACATGGCTTCGCCTCTTAATCCTCAATCCGCAGCTTGATCTCGTCGCTGTTGGCCTTGAGTTCCGGGGCGTACATTGCACTCGCTCTGGTGGGCAGAGCGCTGAACTTGCCGGGGATCTCCGCTCGCATGCGGTACGACAGGCTGTGCTTGCCGCGGGCTAAGCGTCGCACGAAGAACGCCACGCGATTGTCGCGGAGTTCCATGTAGGCGCCCATGTCGTTGCCGCCATAGCCGCTGCGGACGTCGACCGGTTCGAAGCCGGCCGCCTTCATGTCTTCGAAGAGCAAGTACTCGTAGTCGTTCTTGCTCTCGATCACCAGTTCGATCTCCACGAGATCGCCACTCTTGAGCGTTTGCAGATTCTCGATTCGCTCGCGCTCGTACTTCTCGACCTTCTGGTCGATCGCTTGACCGCGAGAACCTTCCACCTTGGCGGTTTTGTCGACGCGGCGGAGCTTGTAGTACTGCCGCTCGACTCTAATCTCGAGTCCCGCCTTGGTGATGAAGTCTTCTAGCGTGAAGTTCGTGGTGTACCCGTTGTAGTAGAGCGGGCCGGTTCCCTTCTTGCGAAGTTCAACGGTCTGCGGGCCACTCTCCAATTCGTCGCCGGTGAGCACGAACTTGTTATCGAAGGTGAACAGGTTGTCGGACGTGATCTCGACCGCCTTCTTTAGTTCACCATTCATCCAAACTTCGACGGTCATTTCCGGCTTCGCTTCGCCGCTGGCTCGCATGAAGTCGGCCAACGCCTCGATACAGATTGCCGTGTCGCGTGTCGAATTCCAATAGGTGGCGTGCTTGCGGTTGTTGATCAAGTACTTCGCCAATCGCGAGGCGACGCGGCCCTTGGGGTCGGTGCGCGAGAGCAGCTTCAGGTAGTAAGCCTGGGCTTCGTACTCGCTGCCGTACCAGTACCACCAGTAGTTGTTGGCAGGCAGGTTCAGGTAAGCGGTCTGGTTCTCGTCGTCTTCGACCAGGAACTGCGAGATGTTTCGCAGCACCATGTTCAGCTTTTCGGTCTCCTGCTGTTTGTGCAGCGCCAGGCCGAACATCGACATGCTGTAGACGGCCAGGTTACCGCGATCGCGATAGAGGTAGTCCCGCATCTTGTCGCTGTTCTTGCCAGCATCGACGAGCACCATGTAGACGAAGGCGTCGAGGTTGTCGGCGTGTTGCTTGCGGGGGTTCTCTTTCTTCGCCCAATTGTCGAGGCGTTGAAGCTGTTGCTTCTGGTAGTTCGCCAGCCAGGTGAGACCGCGATCCAGCACGCCGGGCACGAGTGCTGCGTCGTTTTCGCGAGCGATTTGCAGACCGTGGACGACGTAGGCGGTTGTGTGCGGGTAAGAGCGTTCGCCCCAACCGGAGAACCATCCCCAGCCACCGTCGGAGAGTTGCATCTCCGTGAGTCGCTGCACGCCATCTTTGACCATGCGGCGAACTTCCGCTTCGTCGAAGACCGGGTTGTGCTCGAAACGCTTCCAGCCGGCGGCTCGCTTGACGTCGTCGCCGATCTCCTGAGCGTTCAGGTTGGTTCGCTTCTCCTTGATGGCGGCCAGGTCGAGATCCATCTCCAGCAGGATCTTCTGCGTGATCACCGTGGGGAGAAAGCGGCTGAGCGTCTGCTCGGTGCAGCCGTAGGGGTAGGACGACAGGTAGGGCAGGGCGTCGACCATCGCCCCGGCCAGCGTCGGCGAGTAGCGGACTTCAAGCCGCGACTGTTCCGGCCGGCGTTGGCCAGGAATGTTGATCGTGAAGCGGCCGCTCGTTTCGTCCGGACGAATAGCCCCGGAGACAGAGTCCATCTTGAGCATGCCGTGGATGTAGACCGGGAACGTCATCTCCATGGCGTCCGACTCTTCGTCGGTCAGCGCCTTCATGCGGACAAAGGTCTCGCCTTCGCCAGTAACACGGACTCGCCAGTCGACGCGCTTCTCGCCACCGGCTTCGATCTCGATCGATTGCGTGGTTTCCCCAAGCGGAGTCAAAAATGCGGTGTCGACTTGCAGGCTAACCTGGGCGGTCTTCTTGCTGTCGAGATAGTTGTGCACGTTAGCCGAAAGGACGACCTCGTCCTTGTCGACGAAGAAACGAGGAGCCTGCAATCGCAGGATCAGATTCTTGCGGGTGACGACTTCCGTCTCGCCCTGGCCGACGCGGGTGCCGTGTCCCATGCCCCAGGCTTTGATCTTCCAGGCGGAAAGGTTCTCCGGCATGTCGAACTCGACCTCGGCGATGCCATTCGAATTGGTCGAGAGGGCGGCGGCCCAATAGGCGGTGTCGGCAAAGTTCTTGCGAACGGTGGCTTCGGCGAGCTGCCCGCCGGAGTCGCCACCAAGACCTGCGTCGCTGTTGATGCCGGCGCCGACGACAAGTCGGCCATCCGGAAGGGCGGCCGAATCCATCGAAACGTCGGCCACGTCCGCAGCCGCTTCCGTCATAGGGGGAGGTGCGCCGCCGGTCGTAGCGGCATAGCCGCGGCTTTTCATGGCGCGAGTCGATCCAACCTGTCGGGAAACGCTCGCGTTCTCTCGGCGGCGCAGGCCACCTTCTCCTTCTGTGATCTCATCCGCTACCGTTTCACCGAAGATGCCCAAGTTGCCCATGGCAATCGTCTTGGGCAGGACGAGGTTGCGGAAGTAACGACCTAGGTTCGATTCGGTGCGGGCGCTGTAGTGGCGTCGCCACTTCCAGAAGAAGTCCTTGATGTTGCCGACGTTGGAGCCGCCGGAGATGTACTCCAGTGCCTTGTCGTAGACGGCTAGCACCGTGGAGAAGTTGGCCAGCGGGTTGCCGGCTAAGTCAGTGAACTTGACCTTTACCTTGGCCTTCTCGCCGGGCTTGTATTCGGTGGCAGAAGGTTCGATGGCGATGTCGAAGACGCGCTTCTCCGGCGGGACGACAATCTCGCGACTCGTGGTGTGTAGCCGCCCGTCGGCGATGGTGATTGCTTCGACAAAGAAGTTGGGCATGTCGCGCTGGATGACCTCGATTTCCTTGGCAACGCTCTTGCCGTCGAGTCGTAGTACCTTAGGCGGAAGGTAGGCACCCCCGCTGGCGCGGACGAACAGCAGGACCGTGCTATCGGTGCGGTCGGTGTTGATCAACAGGTTGACCTTTTCGCCCGGCGCGTACTCACGCTTGTCGGAAGTCAGTTCCAGGTGATTGAAGCGGAAGGCGGAAGAGTCGAAGCCTTCGCCACGAACGAGGAACACGTAGCCGCCTTCGATGCTGTGTCCCTGCTGGTCGGTGAGCGTGTAGGAGAGACGGTACTGCCCGGCGCGGCTAGCCTTGAGTTGTTGCGTGGCTCGGCCGGTAGCGTCGGGGTCGATGTTCCACTCTTGCTCGAGAGTCTCGATAGGCTCCCGCTTTTCGTTGTAGCGAATGGAGAAGAGCTTGAGTTTGCCCGTGCCCGCGACCGGTTTCTGATCGAGCGTTTGGGCTTGAAAACTAGCCGTGACTGTGTCGCCCACACGATAGTGACCGCGATCGACCCAGGAGAAAACCTTGAATGGTTTGCGGGCCACCAATACGCGGCCGCTGCCGACGATCGTACGCCGCGACTGGTCGACGACCTCGGCGGTGATGTTGTACTCGTGATCTTGGTTGCCGTGAAGTTCTTTGGCGAGCTGCGTGTCGATCTCGATCCTGACCTGACCATCTTCGCCAATTTCTAGCTCGCGTTCGGAAACGAGTTCCGGCTGCTGACGCGGAGCAGGCCACCACCATGGCGGCGGGGCAATGCATCCCCAGTCGCCCCAGCCAGGGTACCAGGAATAATCGGCGGCGAACCACCAGTAGCCGCGGCCGTAGAGCCAGTCCCAACGACCGACCGGGTGCCAGCGGCTGGTGTGGTTCGAGCGGAGAATCTTGTACTTGACCTTGGCATTGGTCACCGGCGAACCAAAATAGTACTTGGCATTGAGCGTGGCGGTGATTTTCTCGCCGAGCATGACCGGTTCGGTCGGCGCGTCGATGGTGACTTCAAATTCCGGCTTCTTGTACTCCTCAACGCGGAAGGTTCCATTGCCGCGGTGCAGGCCTTTCTTGCTGTCCTGGCGGATTTGGTAGCGGTAGACACCCAAGGTGGCGTCGGCCGGCAGTTTAAGATTGCCCGCGATTCCGCCAAATTCATCGGCCGTGTACTCTTTGTTCTGGATCGACTCTCTCTTGGGATTGAAGATCTCGACGAAGAACTTCTTGCCAGCGAATTCTGAGGTGTCGTCGGCGTCGTAGCGGGCGTGGCGGACCCAGGCTTTGAACTCGACCGTCTGATCGGGCCGATAGACGGGCCGATCGGTGATTGTGAACGTGCGAACGCGGTTGTACGTCGAGTCGTGGCGGCCACTATGCCAGACGCCGGTGAAGCCCAGGTAGGCGAGCCGCCCCTGGTCGGTCCGTGCGATGGCGATCCATTGGAAGTTGGACGGTTGCCGGTTGCCATCGGTAAAGACCTGGCCGTCGACATCGGTGGTCTCGGCAAAATTCTTGGTGTGGATGATGTATTGCCGGGCGTTGGTCTTTCGCGGTTCACCTCGCTTGCGGCGACCGACATATTCCTGGCGGTAACCGAAGAACTCGACGTTGGCTCCCGCGATGGGGTGACCGGTCACGGCATCCGCTACGTAATAATAGGTTTTACCCTGCAGCGGTTTCTTGACGATGGCGGTGTCGGAGAGCCAGAGGATGATCTTGCTGGTGTTGCCGCCGTCCATCTTGGCCGTGACGAGATACGCTCCGGCCTTCTGGAGCGGCGTGGCGATTGTGATTCGTTTGTCAAAGTGTTGCTTATGCGGCTCCAGGTCCAAATTCCAGTTGGCAACTGCCTCGCCCACATATTTGGTCTGGTTCTGGTTGACTAGCCGGTAGCCGATGTCGTGAATGTTCGTCTGATGCCAGTCGAGCCGTGGCGGGTTGGAGTCGATGTGTTTCTTGACGTCGGAAAGTAGCAGTTCGATGTCGATCGGTTGGGCTGCCAGACGAACTCGCTTGCCATTTCGGAATCGGAAGTCGACGGTGGCGCCACTGCCAGCCGGCTGTGACATGACCGGTTCGAATCGCCCCCAGTTGCCGGTGATTTGCTCCAGCTGCTTGGCCGCTTGGGCATCTTTGTGCTCTTCGGCCAGACGCTTGTAGATGGGAGCCGCCTTGGAATACTGGCGGCGGTTCATATAAATGTCGGCCAGTTGCCGCAGGGCAGCGTGGACATTGGAGTTGTTCTTTCCCTCGTCTTCGATGATCGCCTGCAAGATCTTGATTGGGTTCTGGTCGTCGGGCAGTTTGAAGCGTTGGATGCCGGTGGCCAAACGGGCGATCGTTTCGTCATCGCCAAGCGTATGCAGGGCATAGGTGCCACTTTCGTCTTCGCTGCCGTCATCCTGCATTCGTCCGCGGGCGAAGATATGGGCGAAGTTTGCAATCGTTTGTACGCCAAATTGATTAATCAGGAACTGATAGCGGGTGAAGCGTTCCGAGTTCGCGGCGTGCGGCGTCGATTCGCTGAATTTCTGCATGGCCCAGCGCCAACGCTCGCCGTCGGTCTTGGCTTCCGCGAAGCTGGCCGGGACTTGGTGGAATACAGGGTTGCCGTCGGCATCAACGGGGGCACCGCTGGCGCCACGGGCGCCATGGAAGCCCTGCTCGTAGTCGGGCAGTTCGGTTAGGTCGGTCAGGTACTGCAGTCGCCATGCCTGGCTACGGTCGCGGCCCTGGAGCAGGGCTTGGGATAACTGCAGGAAAAAGTTGTATCGATCGGCTGGTTCACCTCCGTCTCCAAGGATCTCGGCCGCTTGAGTAAACAGCTGAAGAGCACGAACGCGATCTCGCTCTACCGCGGAGGCGTGGCGACCACCACCCCGTCGGTGGCCTCGCTGGAATTCACCTGCCACGATAAAGCCGTGGTGCTGGAGCGAGCCGTAAGAGTTAGCGGCGGCGGTCAACAGTCGCCAGTTGTTCTTGTGAACGGCGATCACCGCTTCACGATAGTCGTCGATCTCCGCCACGCGGTTGAGGCGTTGCAGGCAGAACGTCGCTTGCTGCAGGTCGTTGCCGACAGTTTTTGGGTCGGCCAGTTTGTCGAGCGTGATCTTTCGATAGAGCTGGTAGGCATCGTCGAAGTTCTTGTCATCGTAGGATCGATTGGCCGCTGCGCGGAGCTCCGTTTGAGAGAGGCCTTCTCCGATGTGCTTGGTATCCTTGTCGGCGCCGCCTTCGCGGTTGCCGTCGTCGGCGGAGAAAGAGCTGGTGCCGAGTGTCAGCAAGAGTATCGCAAGGCCGATTCCAACGGTGGCGAGGGGGCGTGTTCTGAGCATCTTCTCTTGATTTCCTCGAAAGTCGGGCGTGAGTCGGTTGCGTCAGCGGGCTCTTCGCAAAGCTCCAAACGCAGTCTCTGTTCGCTTGTTTGGACGCAGCTCGGCGGTGATTCGTTCCATCTTTCTTGCGCTATTCTCTTCGGCTCTCCTCAGAATAGCGGACGTGCAAGAAAAACAATAACGGAAGTCTCTGGTCAGACGCGTACGCTTCCCGCTGCCATGCTCCTGGCTAGGCTTGTCTGCTGTGACCAATGCAGGGCGATTCTAGCTTTGCTATCCCGCCAGCACTCTCCATGTTGTAGCGCTGGTCGCAGGATTAATATGGAAGAATCGCGGTCTGGCGCCATGGGCTGGGCAGGCTAAGGGCTGCTGTGGGTGTTGAATAAAATGGCAACACAGGATTTTGTTGTGTTTACTTAGCGCTTGGAGAGTGAGGTATTCAAGTCCGTCGCGGAGCCAAGCTGGGTAAAACATGCTTCAGTCACGTATTTTAGGCGGTTTCTGGCTGGTTGAGGTGTCGTTGTAGTGCCATCGAGGGGGTGGCGATTGGCGGCGACTGCGTATTCCGGGTGACCGTCATAAATGTCGGAATATTTCTTGACACAGGCGCCCGTATGCTTAAACTAGGGGTTGTTTCACAGATAGGCCCGCTAGGCTGATTGTCGCGAAAGCGGTCTCGTTTCCGGTTGTGGGTAAATCTGTCTTTTTTGGCGGTCTAAACTGTCGGGTATCGTCGGGGATGACGCACCGAGAGCCGTCGAATAAGAGGATGCGATCGGTGAGACGCCAGAGACTGAATGACTATTTTTGGTGCAATACTAATTACTACTTCTATGTTTGATTCTGGGAGATGAACGAATGAGGAGCTTCAAGTTTTTGTCGACGTTCACCGCGATCTGTTTGATCGCCTCGATGGCGCAGGCTGGTCCAATCGCCATCACGAACGGTGACCTCGACGCAGTGCCTTTTGGTTTTAGCCAAGGGCTTCCTGCCGGCTGGTCGTCCACCGGTGCTTCGTGGTTTGGAAATCCCGGTGGTTGTGACACCGGTTCGGGTTGCTTCTATGCAGCCGGTAACGGTTTCCCCGGCCCTGGTGGTGGTAACCTCTTCCAAGACGTTACGACGGCGGTTTCGAGCGCCTTCGGTGGTTTGACCACGGGTGCTCAATACGAAGTCACATCGACGATGTACATCAAGGTTGCTTCTGGCGATGCCACGATGGGCCTCCGTCAGCTCAGCCCGACCGGACCCTTTGGTACCACAATCGCGCAGAACAAGCCGACCGTTTTTGTCGGTGGTACGTATGAAGAGTGGACTCACACGCAGACCTTCACGTATGCCGGTGGTAGCCTCTACCTCGACACTCGTTGGTCCGGTAACTTCGGTGTTGTCGTCGATACGTTCTCGATGATCACCGGTCAGCCTTCCAGCTGTGCCATTGGTGATGCCGACTGCGATGGTTATGTCTCGAACCTTGAGGATATCCAAGCGGCGTTCACGAACTTCACCGGTCCTGGTACCACCAACTGGACCACGCCGAAGACGCGTGCCCAGGGTGACGTTCACGGTGACGGCACTGGCGCTACCACGAATCCGGCTGGACACGATCAGGACGTCGACAACCTCGACATCCAGACGATGTTCACCAACTTCAACCCGGCCCCGGATGCCGCTGGCGACGTCGCTGGTGCCTCGGGCGATCTCGATCCGGCAATTCCGGATCTGATCTACGATGCCGGCACGGGTGAAGTTGTGATCGACTGGGAAGGTAACACGCTGATCTCGTACGTTCTGAAGAACGGAACGAACAGCTTCATT